>Ga0209084_1000008_pt1 | contig 222347 bp, 210 predicted proteins | sample C_130820_MF_Meta_FD_187309 | JGI IMG/M metagenome (GOLD analysis project Ga0209084, IMG submission 187309) | Freshwater microbial communities from Lake Croche, Canada to study carbon cycling - C_130820_MF_MetaG (SPAdes) (version 2) | ecosystem: Environmental > Aquatic > Freshwater > Lake... | reverse complement strand
GCACAGACTTTGCGGATAACACCTGCGACATCATCTTTAGAAAATGGCTTTTTCATAAAAGCGGTCGCTCCTGCTTTAAGTGCACGGTCCTCACAATCTGCTTCACCAGAGACAACCACAATAATTGGTTTATAACTGATCTGTTTTTGAAGTTCAAAACACGTCTGATTGTCCCATATTTGAACATCTAAAAAAAGCACTTTAGGCTTTAATTCATCTATCTGCTGCAGTGCTTCTTGATATGAATTTGCATTACCAATAAGCTCAATCTCTTCATGTAGCAGTAGTGCTCGTGAAACTAGAAAACGCCAAATTTCCTCATCATCTACAATAAGAGTAGAAATTTTGGTATTCATCTAACTTTCTACTCCTTGGGTATAAAAAACGCTTCCTAACATAAATGAAGGGGGAGGGGTGCGCCTTTACGAAGGAATCAACTTGTACTAGCAAGTCAACGACGTACTTCAGATAAGCACCTTTCGATTCTTGTCTTAATACAGAGTCATAACAGCTCTATGCCACACTTGAATATTTCAGAAATACTCCAATACTTATACCTATTAACAAGCAGCTTATACGTACCGCTATCCTCGCAGAGCTAACACAAGAGCTCAATATATTGGTCGCTGCTGCCGAAACATCAAAGAGTGAAGCAACCGATCAAGACAGCCGTCAGGAAGGTAAGTATGATATGCGTGCACAATCTGCAGCCTACCTAGCCGAGGGACAAGCTAAGCTTGCAACAGAACTCGCCGCTGCAATCGAAGCATACCGGACAATGAAATTTCCAGACCCAGAATTAGCAGGCTTAGCAACTGTGGGTAGCCTTATCACACTTAAATTTAATTCAGTCGAAAGCCTATACTTTATAGGCCCTACACGAGGAGGACTGGAATTAGAAATTGAAGGTAAATCAGTCACAGTCATAACCGCAAGTTCACCCGTAGGTCGCCAGCTCTTAGATAAAAAAATAGGTCACGTGCTCCTACTTGGTAAGAATATGTGGAGCTTAGCTGCGATCAGTTAAGCATTCACTGCTCAGACTCACTCTCACTAGGATTCTCGACTTTAGGTCTTAATCTACGTTTTCTATTAGGATCAATCTGCTCAATTTCTGGTTCAGGAATTCGAGTAAATGAAATACGCATGGGTGCATTATCAGTCACCCCAAAAGCACCGCCAAAATAAACGCTACTATTTCCAAATGTTTGATTGAGCGTGTCCATTGCATGCAAGAGCCGATCTCTATCTTCTTGTTGCTTATGATTAAATAAATCAAGGGTGCACCCCCGCATAGGAAGTAATCGGCTAAGTACCACGCCAACTTGCACAGGCACCATTGTCTTAAGACAGCTATGCCTTCTCTGCCATAATAGCATGAAAGCTTCCGTTAATTTCAAGGTATCCTGCGTTTCATTGAACACGATTTCATCACTCCATTTCTTGTCATTTCTGTACGTGACATAAACTGAAAGTGCTCCTGCATAATGACCAATACTACGTAGCCGCATGGCTGCTTTTTGAAGTAACCGGTGAAGCACGGCATGAGACTTAGACTCACTGCGGAGCATAGGAGGCAAAACATGTGAATGCCCAATTGTTTTATTTTTCTCACAGGGAGTAGGAATATTTTCTCCCCTTAGTCTGCCATACATGCGCTCTCCTTCTACTCCACCCCATACGCCACGCAGTTCGTTACGTGTGGCTTTATAAAGACCTTCAACAGTTGAAATACCCCTCTGCCTTAAGCGCTCATCCATGCGCTCACCAATCCCTAAAAAGTCAGTTAATTCTAGGCCTAAGAGTTTTTGCGGGATATCCTCGTCCTCAAGCACGACTAAACCATCTGGCTTTTGCATATCTGTTGCCATCTTTGCGAGTAGCCAATTCGGAGCTATCCCAATTGAACTAGTCATACAAGGTCCTACCTGCTTATGCACCTTAGCCTTAATCTGACGCGCTACGACTAACGCTTTTTCCCTAGGAGCAAATGTCCCTGTTAAGTCACACTCTACTTCATCAATAGACCTAATTTCAGTTACATGAATACATGATTCAATGATTTCTAAAAGGCGGCGGTGGTAACTAATATATAGACTTGGACGTGCCTCAACTAACTCAATTCCAGGACAAAGTAGTTTTGCATCCGTAACACGTGTTCCTGTTTTAACTCCCTTACTTTTAGCCGAATAACTTGCAGCGATACAGCAGCTCGAATCAGCCATCACAGGCACAACCCCTATGGGTTTACCTCTAAGCTTAGGGTTTTCTTGCTGTTCACACGATGCAAAGAACGAATTAAAATCAACTGCGAGTGTTCTTAGCGGCATCGTTCGCGGACAGTGAGTCTTGATTTAATGAAGGTCAAAAGATCAATTTAAAACTTACCGTACTTGCGCATAGTGCGTAGGTTAACACCTAAATTATCCTTTAAAAGCAGCGCTAAAATCAGCTTAGGCTACGCATCCCTTGAACCTTAAGTTTAGATTCAGCATAACTTTTGCTTTGCAAGTCGGCCCATCCACTCGCTCAAAACAGTCCTTACACACAAGTACAAGATTCGGCCGCGCTACCTGATTGTTAGAGGCTGCATTATAGGTAGGTGCTCAATCCATAAGCCGCTGAACTGCTCATTTAATATACCGACTATTTTTTCTTAAACGGCACCTTAGGCGGTGCCTTCTTACTTAGCTGCTTTAATAAGTCGTTTTTTAATTTCATCTTTATAGCAAGTAGCCGATCTGTCGTAACTGCCTCAATGCCTTCTTCTAAGGCTACGTCTTCTACTTCATTTAATGCTTTAGTGATGAGCGCCTCATCATACGAGGTGAGTTCAGGCCAGTGGGTTTCAATCACACCCCTGAGCTGTTCCATTTGTTCTTCAGTTAAACTTTTTGGCATAGAATTGAGTGTTTTCTGGATAACCCAAGCAACGCCTAAGGTCTAATTTAAAATCATAGCTCTTATCTAACAACTTCAATCAACTCCCTGGAGTTCTTCTATCTCCATACACTCCACCAGGTACTCGTTCGCGACTACGCTCATTACCCCGCATGGTTGGCTTGGGTGGATTTTCAGGAAGTTTATCTGCACACATATTTAAAACTTCAATTGCTGTAAGTGACGTTTGCGCTGCTCCATTTGTACCCACACTAGGGGCTTCATCAATTGGATTTAGAACATCTGAGCCTTCCACATGTACAGTGGAGAATAGATGCGCTCTTAGGCCACCAAACCCACCAAATGCTAAGGCAATGGCTTTATCGGCGTAGGCTTTGTTACCTGTCTTTAAGTAGGCATAGGCAGCAAGGCGTGCTCCACCCTGACCTCGACCTACGTATTGAGCCTTATCTCCTTCTACTGAAGTCTGCATGTCTTTAACAATAACTTCTTCAGGAGCTCCTTCGAGTCGGCAGTACTGAAGCCAGGTCTTTTGCCATTTAGCATTATCTACTAGCGTATTAAGTTCGAATACAACTTCGGCTCCGCCCTGAATAGTCATGAGATTGTAATCTCCTAATTCGTCTGAGACTTTTGAAAGTTTTCCTGTCTGTGGATCATAGCCAAATACGAGATTTCTACCGGAGCGAATTCCAAGTGGCATGGCAGATAAACAATCCATTCCAACATAAATCTTGTCACGCCATTTTGTATCCCCTGTTCTTTCCCACTCAGTCATCCAATTGCCAATAAAGGCGAGCCAATCAGGACCTACGCGAACACGTGATGGAAACTTGAGCTCATTTTCGGTCGGTGGCTGTGCAAGCCGCATCGAATCAATCTCTAGAGCTTTATAATCCACATTTGCTACCTCATGCATTAAATCTCCAACGCGTTCATCTGTTGTTAAATAGTAATAATACCTCTTCCATGCGGCTTGGCTAATACGTGCTTCTTTTGCGCCACACCCCCAAGGGACAACATTATGGCGAGAGCCTAAACCTGTAAAGCGGCCTAAATGATATACATCTACTTCACTGGTATTACGTGTTTCAGCTTCTGCTAAACGGAAAATGTCTGCTCTACCTGTTCTTAGAAAACTGTACCAAAGCCACATATCACTAGCTAGTTCAGTGTTATCCCAAGCCATACCACCTAAGTCGTAGCGCCATACATGACGCACACTGTCGTAGGAATGCATCACATTTCCGAAGTACCAAAATCCGTACCAGTGACGCTGCTCAACTTCTTTTTCATAAAGAGTAATTCCTGCATCTAATTGCTCTTCTGCCATTTTTTTAAGTGGTGTAGAACGATCCGGTAAACTCCATATCCCAAATACACCGGCTGCATGAAGTGTTTGAGGTGTTGCAATTAATAAAGGCGGTTTCTGACCTGCCTTAGCCATCAAAGCACTTTCTAATTTTGTAGGTATTGAAGCAGTAGCATACAAGGTTAGTTCACTGGTTCGTGCAATTCCTGTAGCTGTACTAAAGCCAGGTTGAACATCTTCGTATACCGCATCTAAACCGTGCGACTTAATATCATAATGTCTTAAGTCCATCGCACTACCATAAGGAGACCAAAGCCATACACAGAGTTTAGCTTCAGACTGTGAAGCATGCTGTACTTCTAAAGTCGCTGGATAAGATTGCCAAAAGTTTTTAAGGCTAACTGCTAAGCCACCGCTTACATCTCCCGTAAATACATAGCCTGAACTGCGCTTACCAGCACCTGCCTGAATCCAGGCACTATTAGGGTTGGTACGTTTTATAATCGTGAAGCCATCTGCATTGGACTGCTCTAAGCGGAAATCATCCCACACAGCCCAATCATCCATAAGGGCTTGATCACGCTTTGAAACTTCAGATCGGTTAGGCACACGCTTTCCTGTAATTTGAGTGGGATATACATCTCCAGAACGTCTTTCTTGGTAGGCTAAATTTGCAGCGGATTGCTCCTTAGGATCACGCTTAAAGGAAGGATCAACTACAGCTCGCCCTTGGCGACCTACCAGAGGCTGCACAGGTTCAGACCATAAGCCGTCTGCTTCTCCAGAAAAACGCACAGCACGGTTTTGAACCTCTTCTGTATAAGGGACTGCAAATTCGATTCCCAAACCCTTGATAAAATCTTTATCCTGATTTCCATCAAAAATAAAACTGTGTATAAGTTTTACAGTTTCCTGACCTGCGTAAAAATAGAGCCTAACAGTAAACGGAAGCCACAAGCGTCCTGTTTTAGCACCATACTGCTTTCCTTCAATACGAACAACGGCACGCACTGGTCCTTCTTGTTCAACAGTAACTTTCTCAATACGCCCTACTTGATTTTCACGACTAGGAGCCTCTGAAGTCGCTTCATCTTGTCCTTCTTGCAAGATACAGACTAAGCGTCCGCTGCGTGCCACTTGCTTACCAGCAACTTTTATCCAATCAATAAAGGTGTCACCGAGTAAAGGAATGCGGCAACTTAAAATACCCGTATCTACTACGACACCGCTTTCTGTTGTATGAACAGTAAGTTTTGGACTAGTTAAGTCTGAACTTACTGTACCTGATTTTATAACAAATGATCCCTCAGTCGCTGCTAGCGTTGCATAACCACTCCACTTAATTGATCCATCTGGCCAGTACGCAAGCGGCCAATGCTGAAGAGGTAACTGATGACCTGACTGGTCTACTATACTAAAAGCATCGGATGTATGAACAGTGCCTTTAGGCCACGGTATTCCAAAGCTTACCCCTGCGTCATTTGTAGGGGCAGTGGTATCTAGCCAATGCAGCGTTGTTTCGACGGCTTGAGTTTTTACAACTACTCCAAGCATTAAAAGACACACAAACACAGTACGAGGGGATGGCATCATGGGGTATATGAAAAGACGTATCCCAACATATAAAGAAACGCAAAAGCTAAAGAATAAGTCATATTTTAATCACTTACTCGGCCTACATACTAAACTAAACTAAAACCATAGAATTACTACCTAGATAAACACTACACATTAATTCATCGAGCACGTAACGCATTTAAACTTTTAAGTTTAAACCTAAGATAGCAATTAAGGAACCTATACTGATAAACACCCAGAGTATAATTCCACTGAGCATCGCTCTCCAACCCACATTCCTGATACTTGCGACTGAAATAGAGGCTCCGATTAAGAATAGAAGAAGCACCATGCCTAAGCGTGCAATATGTGAAGCTAGTCCAGAATAGGTAGCAATGATAGGAACATAGCTACGCAAAAGTGACGCAAGTAGGAAAAATCCAATAAACCAAGGAATATAAATACTAGTCTTTTTATTTATGCCTTCATTAGTTGCATTCAATGAAGCTTTCTTTGCATACATATAGGCAATACCGAGTGTTAAGGGAATAATCCAAAGTGTCCGGGATAACTTTATCGCCATAGCACTTTGTAAAGCATCAGGCCCGTAATTAATTGTTGCTGCGACAACTGATGAAATATCATGAATTGCGATACCAGCCCAAAGTCCAAAATCTAATTGACTGAGATGTAAAAGATGTCCCGCTAATGGGAATAGATAAAGAGCTACGGTATTTAATAAAAATATTGTACCTATAGAGACTGCAACTTCAGCTTCCGTTGCACCAATCACGGCACTCACCGCTGCTATTGCTGAGCCACCACAGATTGCTGTTCCAACTGAAATCAAAAGACTCGTGCGTGCACCTATACGCAGTCTAGCACCTAACCAAGTCCCTAAGATTAAAATTCCTACAATAGTAATCAATGTAAACAAGATCCCATGATAGCCTACTCTCAATACAAGCGGTAGATCCATACTAAAGCCAAGGAGCACAACACACCCCTGCAAGAGCCATTTCGTTATCTTTCGATTTTTATTTAAAAAAGGATGCCCAATAACTGCTGCAAATAAAACGCCCACAACTAAAGCAATAGGCGCAGAGGCCCAAATCAATAACCCTAGCGAAACAGCACCAAATACAACCACCTTACCCCTGTTACCGAATATCCCAGACTTTGATTGTCCGAGCATTTCAGCATTATGTGTAGAGTTAGGTTCATTCATACAATATTACAAAGATTCAATCTAAATGAATCGTGTCACCGACCTTATAGCAGATCTTTGAGTAAGTAATATACGGCTAGTCGAGCAAAACGTCACGTTTTTAAACTAACACCATAGCATCTCATACAAAGTTAATCTTATTTCTTAGTAGGCCAGCCACTGGTAACCCAGTCCTTATAACCACCCGTATTAAATGCCAGAAAACCTTCAGCATTTAAAATCTTAGTTGCCATGCCTGAACGAGCTCCTGCGGCACAATGTAAAAAAAGTTCTTTGCCCCTAGCCTTTTCTAACGCTGCATTCCAATGAGTTCTTGAGCCATTTAGATCACTTAATGGAAGCAATAGTGCTAATTCAGCAACTCCTGCCTCCCACTCTCTAGGTTCACGCACATCAATTAGAAGGGCCTTACCCTGCTTAACCATAAGATGACAGTCTTTAGCGGACCGCTTGGGCGCAGAAGCAAACATCGTTTTAAGCACTTTAAGAATACGCATTAGTTTAAGAAATTTAGTGAAGGTTATTATTTAGAATTTATCTTTGGCTTATGAGCCATAAAATAGATCAGCGGAACTGCAATAGGACTAATCACAAGTGAGGCAATTGCGCCAAATAGTAAGGATATTGCAAGACCTTGAAATATAGGATCCGTAAGAATAACAATCCCTCCTACAACAACAGCAAACGCTGTTAACATCATAGGACGAAACCTAACTGCACCAGACTGAATACAGGCTTCTGCAAGTGTACATCCACGGCTTAAGCGTAATTCAATAAAATCAACGAGGATAATAGAATTACGGATCACAATACCTGCTCCTGCCATAAATCCTATCATCGAGGTTGCCGTAAAAAATGCCCCCATTATGGCATGTGCAGGCATGATACCTACTAGCGAGAAAGGGATAACTGTCATCACAATTAAAGGAGTGATATAGTTCTTAAACCATCCAACTATAAGCATATAAATCAGAATACAGACTGCCGCAAAGGCGAGGCCAAGATCACGAAATACCTCTAAGGTAACTTGCCATTCTCCATCCCACTTAATAGCAGGCTCACGGTCATCCGTAGGCATGGAGGCATTATAAAGACGAACTCCCTGTTGGGTTCCCCCAAAGTCGTGCCCGCGCAACTGAGCAAGTGCTTTATTCATAGCAAAGATTGCATAGACGGGACTCTCCACTACCCCTGCCACATCTGCAGTAACATAGATTACATTTTGTAAATTTTTATGATAAATATTTCTCTCTTCGTGGGTAAGCTCAACCGTGACTAACTCACGCAGAGAAGTAAGTGGTCCCTGAGGATTCATATCAGAGCGAATACCTAAATTTAGAATTGATTGCACTTTGGCTCGTTCACTAACCGGCAATTCTAAGACTATATTTTGAGCCTCCCTGTTATTTTCCCCATGCAGAACTGTAACAGGATAGCCTTGCGTAGCAATTTGCACAACACGAGCAATCGCCTCTTCAGAAATCCCACTTAAGGCGGCTTTAGTACGATCTACATGTAAGATTGTTTTAGATTGTTCTTTTTCAACGTACCAATCGACATCTACAACCCCCAAAGATGAGGATAATATTGATTTCACCTGAGTCGCTAATGCGAGTCTTGCTTGCCGTGTAGGCGCATAAATTTCGGCAACAATTGTCTGCAATACCGGTGGACCAGGAGGTACTTCAGCAACCGCGATTGACGCTCCGTAGTGTTGAGCGATTAAAGCAAGTCGTGGTCTAATCCGACGGGCAATATCATGACTCTGTGCTTTACGTTCATCCTTAGGTAATAAATTAATTTGAAGATCTGCTACAGCACTTCCACTGCGCATAAAGTAATGTCTGACAAGGCCATTGAAATTGAATGGGGAAGCCGTTCCTACATAGACTTGATAATCACGCACCTCCGGTTCTACTCGAATGGAAGCCGCCATCTCTTTTGCAACACGCGCTGTCTGCTCTAAGGTACTACCCTCAGGCATATTAATAATCACCTGAAATTCAGATTTATTATCAAACGGTAACATCTTCACCTTAACTGCACCAATGCCAACTAAGGCCATTGAAGCAAGTGTAGCTAAAATTATAATTCCAAGAAAAATATACCTCAAATTACGCTTCTCAATCAAAGGACGCATTACACGTTCATAAAGACGAGTGAATACAGTTGCTGGCATTGCTTCCTCCAAAGCATCCTCTTCATCTGTGAGTGGAGCATCAATAAAAGCCTGCGAAGATGGATCATGATGCACATGGCCTTTCAGTATCTTTAGTGCTGCCCAAGGTGTAACAGCAAAAGCAACAATGAGTGAAAAAAGCATTGCTGCACTTGATCCAACAGGAATTGGCCTCATGTAAGGCCCCATAAGCCCACTCACAAAAGCCATAGGTAAGACTGCAGCGATCACAGCCCACGTAGCCAATATCGTTGGGTTACCTACTTCATCGACTGCTTCAACAGCAATCTGCAGTAGTCGCTTACGTCTACAACTAGGCAGCCCCATGTGTCGCACAATATTTTCGACGACAACAATCGCGTCGTCTACTAGAATACCAATAGAGAAAATCAGTGCGAAAAGAGTTATCCTATTTAATGTATATCCATAGAGATAAAAAATAAGTAACGTAAGCCCTAGTGTCACAGGAATAGCGAGCAGCACGATAAGTGATTCCCTCCACCCTAAGAAAAGTAAAATGAGCACTGCTACACCAAATACAGCAAATCCCATGTGCAACAAAAGTTCGTTCGATTTCTCACTCGCAGTTGCTCCATAATTACGCGTCACCGTTACATCTATGTCTGCAGGTATAACGATTCCCTTGTAACTGTTTACTTTAGCAAGCACTGCATTTACGACATCGACTGCATTTGCTCCCGGTCTTTTAGCAATACTAAGAGTAACTGCTGCAGATTCTAGACCGCTGTGGGGATCGCCGTATAAAACATAATTCGAAGGTTCTCCTGGACCATCACTCACAACTGCAACATCACGCAGATAAATAGGCTTCCCCTGAAAGACTCCAACAACGACATTTTCTACATCGTGCACATCTTTGAAAAAGCTGCCTGTTTGAAGTAGCGTTTCTTGATTATTCCCTGAAATTACAGAAGGCATACTCTGTACATTAGCCTGACTAAGCATAGGGACTAACATGGTAACACTTATTCCACGTGAGCTAAGTTTTGCTGGATCTAAATAGACATGAACTTGTTTTCTTTCTGCACCAATTAACGTTGTTTCTGCGACTAAAGGTAATTGCTTAATAGCATCGTCTACTTGAACCGCTAGACGGCGTAATGTCTCCTGATCATAGCGTGTGCTATGAAAAGTAAGGGCAAGTATAGGAACGTCATCGATCGTACGTGGCTTAACTAGAGGTGCATACACACCTAGCGGAATTCGATCAGCATTAGCCTGTAATTTCTGATTAAGTCTAACCAATGCTGCTTCTAGATCCGTACCTACCTTAAAACGAACAATTGTCATATTCGCTCCAGGCCTCGCAGTTGAGTACAAGTACTCTACTCCAGGAATCTCCCACAACAATTTCTCCATAGGACGAGTGACTAGATTTTCAACTTCATGACTACTCGCCCCCGGCATACCAACCATAATATCGACCATCGGAACTTTAATCTGAGGCTCCTCTTCTCGAGGTAGCATAAGCACCGCAAAAAGCCCCAGGATCAGTGATGCTATAATAGCAATTGGGGTTAATTTAGAATCAATAAATAGCGATGCTAGTCTACCCGCAAAGCCGTACTGAGATGATTGCAAACCTTGAGGTGACTGACTTGTACTCACGGCAGCACCTCCACATGTTGGCCTTCCCTTAATCCAACTGTCGGTGAAAGCACAACATTCTCACCTGCATCTACACCAGCAAGAATTTCAGTTTTATTACCACTGATTTGACCGATTTTAACTAATCTAAGAACAACACTGTGATCGTCCCTTACAACAAAAACACGCTCCATTTGGCCCTCACGAGTAACTGCTTCACTTGCAACATAAAGTTTAGTATTTTCAATGCTGGGAACTTTAATAGTAGCGTAACGTCCAGAAAGAAGTCCCTCTGTGTCTACAAGTTTAAATTTAGCGAACACGGCGTGTGTTTGCATATCTGACTCAGAGGATACTTCACTCAGTTTAGCATCAAGTGATCTATTCAGATTTGAAATTTGGACTTTATATGTAGCCCCGATCTTTAATCCATGAGCAAGAACTTCAGGAATATTTGCCTCAACACTATACGAGCCAACCTGCTCGATCTCAATGAGTGGCACACCTGGAGATACCCAAGTACCACGATCTATATTTTTTTTCGCTATGACACCTTCAAACGGAGCGCGTATCTGCAAATAACTTAAATAGGCTTTTGCCTCTTCAAGGATACCTTCAGATATGTGCACGCGAGTTGTGAGATTTCGCACAAGATCTGCAGTACTAGCCCCCTTCAACAAGAGTCCCTGTTCACGCGACAAATCAAACTTTGCTTGGCTGAGTTGTGCTTTGGCTTGGCTATAGCGAGCACTTACTTCACCAGATTGAATCTTCACGAGTAGTTCATTTGGATGTACCCTCTCCCCTAAATGAACAGGTACAGCATCAACTGTACCCATAAGTTGCGCAGAGAGTATAGCACTATGCTCAGGCCTAACTACACCGGATATATCTATCATATCGGATCCAGAAATCGCAATCACTTGGCCTGTTGCAACTGCGAGAGAGTCTTTATTCGTTGATGACAACTCGCGTATTTCAGGGCGAGTACATCCAACCACAAACAAGAGGGCAAAACTACTACTCAATAATAAACGCGTATTCATAGAATAAAAACTAAGGGTTTGAAAGTATAGGTAGACCTAAAGCACTACGATAAGAGGCAAGGGCAATACGCTCATCAGAGGATGCGAAAGTTCTACGCATTTGTGCCTCAATATAGCGACTTTCCACTCCAATGAGATCTGCTGTTGCTAGAAGTCCTTGGTCAAAACGAGCACGTGTTAATTCGACACTCTCTTTAGCTTGATCAACTGATTGCACACTTACCTCTAAGCGTTCTTTTGCATTTTCATAGCTAAGACGAGCCTGCTCAGCTTCAAGAGCAATACCTTGCTGAAGTTTGCGCATCATTTCTTTAACTTGGCCAAGTTCAGCCGCACTTTGACTAATGCCTGCTTTTATTTTACCCCCATCAAAAATATTCAAGTCAAGGGCTAGACCCGCACTCCAACTATTACCCTGATGATTTAGCTTAAAGCCTTGATCAACTTGATAAGTAGCGAATGCATTTACGCTTGGCTGCCGAGCTCCACGTGCTACACGCACCATCTCTTCTGCTGCAATCAAGCGCTCACGCAAACTAGCAAGTTCGGGACGCAAAGATGTATTAATTGATTGAGGCTCGAGGAGTCGCTGCAGTGAGGTATCCTCTGCTTGTAATTGAATAAGTCCGGGTGCGTTCTGTATTCCAAGCACGTAGCAGAATGATCGTTCACTGAGAAGTACTCCACTGCGCGCAGAACTTAACTGCTCTTTTGTTTGAGCAAGTTGCACTTTCAAACTGAGTAAATCAGCTTTAAATAACTGTCCGGCCTCATAGCGTGCCTGCGCATTTACTACAGCAGCTTCATAAGCATTCACTCCAGAATCTAAAGCGAGTACACTTTGCCTAGCCTTAATAATTTCAAAATACGATTTAACTACAATCAAAGAAAGCTGATTTTGTGCTGCACGCAGATCTTCTAAGGCAGCACGAGATCCTGCTCGTGCAGCGCTTACGCCTGCCTTCACACGACCTCCGCTATACAAATTATAAGCGACTGTTCCTGTCCCATTTAAATTATCAATTTGTCCAGGATGATTGAAATTGAGTCCAAAATTAAAGGCACGTTGATTGAGAATAGAACCAAAAGCCATCATTGGACTATTTGTCTGCATATAACTACCTTGTAGTGATACTTGAGGGTACCAATTAGACTGCGCACTGTTTACAATTGCCTCTGCCTCAGTAGCACGCTGTCTTGCGATCAAAGCATCGGGGCTCTGCTTGAGTGCGACTAAGATCGCACGCTCCAATGTCCAAACTTCAGCTCTACTGGGTGACACTAGAAAGCCTACCACTATGACTAAGCTACAAATACCCCGCATGAGTATACTTAAATTCATACTAGTGCTTAATGAATTAAAGCTTTGTTTGCCCACCCCAGTGAATTACACCCGAATCATCGAGCCATCCAAGTTTACGTAAGACAATACTTGGAGGACAAAAGCCTGTGAAACTCGACTGCACAAGATTAAGTCCCACAAACAAAGGAAGTAACAGCCACCAGACATTGACTGTGTGCGTTAGAACAACGCCTACCACAACAAATGTGCCAGCAATAAGACGAACTAGGGTTTCAATTTTCATATGTTTATTGACTTTATATACGTATATACGCATATACTTGAACAGATGTCAAGTTACTGCTCTATTTTTCGTATGGCTAAACAAGTCACACTGACACCTGAAGCGATCGAACTGATTTCGCGCAGGTTTGCCGTGCTAGCAGAGCCAATGCGTCTGCGATTAATTCATGCGCTATTTGAAGGTGAGAAAAACGTAAATGCTTTAGTCGATGAAGTAGGCGGCACCCAAGCAAACGTATCACGTCACTTACAAAGTCTAACTCTTGCCCATATTTTAAGTCGTCGTAAAAAAGGTTTACAGGTTTTCTACACAATTGCTGATCCAGGTATTATTAAACTGTGTGAAATCGTATGCGGCAGTCTTCAAGAGCAATTCTCTAAACATGCAGGGGCTTTAAGTTCTACAACGAAGCGCTAGATCCGAATTTTCGCTAGTGCGTTTAAGGCTTGCGAGCTAGTCTTAGTTTAAGCGATTTTTACTTGTGCACTATCCCCTAGCACCGAAATCGCAGGTACTGTTACTGATTGGCATTCTTAGTATGTCTTTAGTCACTGCTCTTAGAGCAGATCAATCTGGCACGTCAGCCATGTCTATAGAAGATCGAGCACTGCGATCACAGCTACCTGAGTTCAAATACATACCCGCTGCAAAACCTGCAGAACTTGCCTCAACGTTAGATCCTAAAGCAGATACCTTTACTAATTGGACACGCTCGCAGGGCGATTCTGGTTCACGACGCTACACGGCCCTAAGCCAAATTAATCGCACAAATATAAAAGATCTCGTGCCCGCTTGGACGTTTCATTCTAAGGACACACGTAACACGATTGAATGCACACCTATTATTGTTAAAGGAGTACTGTATGCTCCTACCTCAGGACGAGCAATCGTAGCCCTAGATGCAGCCACGGGTATACAGAAATGGAGATACCAAGTTGAACTCCCCCTTCATCCAGGTCTAGAAGATGAACCTGCAAGACGAGGCTTAGTCTACTGGCAGGGAAATAATGAAGCACAAGAGAGAATCATCTTTGGTTCGGGCTACTGGATTTACGCACTTAACCCAGTCACTGGAAAACTTATTTCTAGTTTTGGTACTGATGGTCGTGCCCCTATTGAAACAGGTGCCACAGCTGGAGGTGTTATCTATAAGGATATCTACGCTGCTACTGGCCTTTATGGAGACGTCTATGGTTTTAATATTAAATCCGGTAAACTACTCTGGCATTTCCATACTGTTGCACAAGCTGGTGAGTTTGGCGCTAATACGTGGCAAGGAAACGGGAAAAATTGGCAGGCTAATTGTTGGGGTGGCCTCTCACTGGATGAAAAACGAGGAATGGCTTTTGTTGCAGTAGGTGCAGCACAACCTAATTTCATAGGCGTTAACAGAAAAGGAGATAACCTATTTAGTAACTGCGTTGTAGCACTTGATATTTCCAGCGGCAAACTACTGTGGCACTATCAAAATATTCATCATGACATTTGGGATTTAGATACGTGCGCTCCTCCAAATTTAGTAACTATTACTCGTGAGGGGAAACAAGTTGATGCTGTAACATCTATTGCAAAGGCAGGTACTTTGGTACTACTGGACCGAGTTTCAGGAAAGCCTATATTTCCAATACGCTTAAGAAGAGCTCCCACCTCACAATTACCAGGTGAAACGACAGCTCCATATCAGCCCGATTACGAACTGCCTGAACTCATTTCATCTGAAGCCTTCTCTATTTCAGATATCACAAATCGCACTCAAGCTGCTCACGACTATGTAGCTAAAATTGTAGAACGCTCATCGTATGGATGGTTTCAGCCTTTCGTAGAAGGAAAAGCAAATATCTTTATAGGTACACGAGGCGGTGCAGAATGGTCTGGAGCAGCAGTAGATGTTCCAACAGGACGTTTGTATGTGACCTCAAACAGGATCCCTTCAATTATTACTGTCTTCACCCCTGAAAATGAAGAACGAGATCCCCATTATGCAGCCTCTAAGGGAGAAACTCTATACCTTCAAAATTGTGCACCCTGCCATGGAGCATCGCGTTTAGGTACAGGTATGGTACCACCATTAATTTCACTGCATAAACGCATGACAGACACTGAAGTAATGACGCTTTTAAAAACAGGCAGAGCTGCAATGCCAGCAGCTCTTACGCTCGATGATCAAGCAAAGAGAGATGTGATAGACTTTCTATTTCATAGAAATCAGCCACCTGTTCGTAAGGTCAAAGCAACTGGAAAAAAAGACGGAGGCATCTATTCATTTACGGGCTACAATTTCTTACTGGATAACGAAGGCTACCCTGGAATCAAACCACCCTGGGGACTACTTAATTGCTACGACCTAAGTACAGGTAAAGTATTATGGCGTGTTCCTTTAGGTGAGTATCCTGAACTTACCGCACAAGGTGTTCCTAAAACGGGTTCTCAAAATTTAGGCGGAGCTAGCGTTACAGCAGGTGGACTTGTTTTTTGTGCAGGTACACAAGACAATAAAATCAGAGCTTTTGATACCGATACAGGTGAAGAAATCTGGTCGAGTACTCTTCCCTACGCAGGTTACGCAGCACCTGCAATATATGAAGTTAACGGTAAGGAATATGTTGTGATTGCTGCCAGTGGTGGAGGGAAAGTCGGGGGTACTTTAGGTGACGCCTATGTCGCATTCACACTTAAGAATAATTGATAAGCACTGGTTAAGTAACCCAATTAAAATCAGTAAGTAATGCAATTATTGAGAAGTAATAAGTTTCATCACTCTGGCGTTGGACTTTTAGATAATTGCGCATAAGTTTATTTTCTATGTCGAAAACAATTTTAGTATGTGGCTATGGAACAGGAATATCAGCGGCTGTTGCTAAACACTTCGGCTCACACGGCTTTTCAGTCGCTCTTATTGCTCGTGACGAAAAGAAATTAACTGCTGCTGCAGCAGAACTAAATAAACAGGGAATTAAAGCTCACGCATTCCCAACAGATGTAGGCAATACAAACGCAGTTACTGAAATGATTGCTCATGTGCGAAAGACCTTGGGATCAGTTACTGTCATTCACTGGAATGCTTACTCAGGCTTAGCAGGTGATGTGACGACAGCTCCCCTATCTGAGCTTCAAACTAATTTTAATGTCGGTGTAACTGGTCTAGTTGCTGCCGTTCAGGCAGCACTCCCTGATTTAAAAGCTTCAAAACAATCAGCTGTCTTAGTTACGGGCGGAGGCTTTGCATATTACGGTCCTGAAACTGATTCGCTTATTTCACAGTGGAATGCAATGGGGCTCTCAATCACAAAAGCAGCTCAGCACAAATTAACAGGTATTCTCACTGCTAAACTCAGCCAAGAAGGAATCTATATTGGTGAGGTTGTTGTTACAGGTATGGTCAAAGGAACAGCCTTCGATTCTGGTAATGCAACACTGGAGGCCTCTGCTATAGCAGCAAAATTCTATGAACTGTATACAGCTCGCACTGTAAACACAGTTAATATCTAAACTCTATAACGAGTTTAGATTATATTCTTAATTACCTGTAAAAGCACTTACTTCTTAAGTGTTCTGACATAAGCGACTAAGTCTTTTATATCTGAATCTGAAAGTGTTTCCGCAAATGCCTTCATGCGGATTTTTCCATTCTTATCCTGCAAGCCATCTTTGATCTGCTTGGCTGCATCAGCATCTGTAAAAGTGTTTTGGTAATCGGCGTTACTTAGATCCTTAACCCCTGCCATACGACCGGCTTTAGTGTGACCACCACCGTCTTTACCATGGCATGAGGCACAACTTTTAGTCCAGTTTTCTGTCACATCAGCACATGCAATTGAGCTGACTAATGTTAATCCAAGTACACAGGCTAGAGATTTGAAAGTTAGGCGCATAAAATGTAAGGTTATAAGATTAAGTTAATTGTGACGCCTAGTATCAACGCCCCAAATCGCTAGTACTGTCAAAAGGCATCATTATGCAGCATTTGTTAACTACTACGCATATTTAGACGATGATGCTGCAATTAAAGCATACACCAAGATATGCGTAGCAATGACCAAGCGATAGAAAGCGAAGTCTAATCATTTCAGGTAAAGTTTGCTCACCAGATGAGCGACAATTCTAAAACAACATGGATGTTTGGAATCCTAACGTGCGTATTTATATGCCTTACGATTTATTTCGTTCGCTCCCCTATTCTCTATCCCCACGTGTATCAGAAGCCTGTAGTGCCATCTGCTCGTCTTGCAGGAATACCTAGTGGTACAATTCGTATCTCTGCAGCCCAACTGATTAAAAGTGGAGCAGATGTTTCAGGACTAGATTGTTACGCCTGCCACGACCCCAAGCATCCTCCCGTCATCAAATTTGCTTTAGATGGCCAGGTTATCCTTCCCAAAGAACATACGGATCTCATCTACAGCATGCGAAATTGTGAAGAATGTCACTCACAGGAGAAGCCACAGAAAATTCAGTATAATCCTGATGGCAGTACGATCATTCCTAAAGCACACCAGGATCTAATGCAGATGGCGCATGGGAAAGCAGTTAAAAATAATAATTGCTACAACTGTCACAACGAGAACCAACTTAATACTCTTCACTCCTCTACAGGCAAAAAGTTAAATTTTGATCAAGCCACACAACTATGTGCAGGTTGTCACGGCACAATCTATGAAGATTGGTTAGCAGGTTCACATGGTAGAACAGAAGGCTACTGGGATCACAAATTAGGTCCTGCACGTAAGCAGGAATGTTCATCATGCCATGACCCACACGCTCCATCATTCACAGGAATCATACCTATGCCTGGTCCGCATCTGCTGCACCCAGAAGATGCTCCTGATACACACAATTCTACTCCTTAATTTCTATGGCTGATCTCAATACAGAAGAAGGTATCACACGTCGCAGCTTCCTACGTGCAACAACAGCAGCTGCAGCAGGAGCTGCGGCTTTAACCTCAGCTTTAGCACCACTGCGTAATATAGGCGACTTCCCCTCGGTAGAAGAATTTATCCAGAAGCACTACACAGAACTTACACCTGCCCAACTTACGACGGTTTTAGGGCGTATCGAAAATGAAGTTCAAAAAGAATATGGGATTAGACCTCACGTACGCGCCTTAAAGCCAATGAACGGCGTAGAGTTTGTCTATGCGCTTAATTTAAGTCGATGCTGCGGATGTCGTAAATGTGTGCACGCCTGTGTTGCTGAAAACAATCAGTCTCGCAGTCCTGAAGTGCAATATATTCGGGTTCTGAAAATGCCTAATGATGGGCGATTTGATTTAGAAAGTGGTGATCATAACTACAATCCAGAATCAGTTCCTGTACCCGGGCATTTTTTCATGCCTATTCAGTGTCATCATTGTAAAAACCCTCCCTGTGTTAAGGTCTGCCCTGTTAAAGCAACGTGGCAAGAACCAGATGGCATCACAGTGATCGACTACGACTGGTGTATTGGATGCCGCTACTGCGAAGCAGCCTGCCCTTATTTTGCACGCCGTTTTAATTTTACAGAACCATCTATACCTAAGGAAAAAATTAATCCTAATATGTCTTATCTGGGAAATAGACCTAGGCACAAAGGTGTCATGGAAAAATGCCATTTCTGTGTTCAGCGCACCCGAGCAGGACAATACCCAGCATGTCTTGAAGCATGCCCAACAGGATCCCGTAAATTTGGTAATATTTTAGATCCCGATAGTGAGGTATCCTATATTTTAAAAAATAAACGTGTCATGATACTAAAGGAGGAGCTCGGTACACTCCCACGTTTCTTCTACTACTTTGACGTTTAAAGCTCCATGAAAAGATATCTCTACTTTTGGAAACGTTGCCTAAAAATCGCCTTTGTAGGCGATTGGCGCTACTATGGATGGCTTGGTATACTGCTGATTATTATTCTAGGAGGTGTGAATGCGTATGCTAAGCAGTACCTGCTAGGGCTAGGCACAACTGGAATGAGTGATCAAGTATCATGGGGAGTATACATCGCTAACTTCACTTTCTTAGTCGGTATGGCTGCTGCTGCTGTCATGCTAGTAATTCCTGTCTATATTTACAAAAATGAGGAGCTACATGATCTAGTCATCTTTGGTGAACTACTCGCAGTAGCTGCCATTCTTATGTGCCTAGCATTCGTGACGGTTGATTTAGGAAGACCGGATCGGTTTTGGCATTTAATTCCAGGAATTGGTATTTTTCATTTTCCTGGCTCCATGCTAAGCTGGGACGTTCTAGTATTAAACGGCTACTTATTAATTAATCTGCATATTTGCGGTTACCATATCTATTGCCGCTACTGCGGAAGAAAACCTTCTAACTGGCTTTCTATTCCAGTTGTATTTCTAGGTATTTTATGGGCTGTATCGATTCATACAATTACCGCATTTCTTTATGTGGGACTTGGAGGACGTCACTTCTGGAATTCGGCTGTACTAGGACCTCGTTTTATTGCTTCAGCCTTCACTGCAGGGCCAGCATTTATTATACTCACACTACAAATCATTCGCCAATTTTCAGATTACCACGTACCAGACCGAGCCCTATTTACCCTAAGATCAATTGTTCAGATCGCTATGCCGATTAACATGTTCTTATTAATTAACGAACTGTTCACTGAATTCTATACAACAGATCGCAACTCAGCTTCATCTCATTATTTGTTTCTAGGCCTGCATGGCCATCATGCTCTAGTTCCTTGGATTTGGACTGCGATTGGACTCAATATAACTTCGATGATTTTACTCATGCTCCCATTAAGCAGACGCTTAAAGTGGCTAGACACTGCCTGCATTCTAGCTGTGATCGGCATTTGGATCGAAAAAGGCATGGGGATGGTCGTTCCCGGATTTGTGCCTACACCCATTGGTGAAATCGTAGAATATACTCCTTCGAAAAATGAAGTTCTTATCTGCCTAGGGATTTGGGCTTTTGGATTTTTCTGTTATACGATCTTCCTGCGTATGGCAGTACCTATTCTACAAGGGAAGTTGTCGCGTGCGAATGAACCTGCAGAAGCAAATCTAACTTAAGTTAAACATCTATCGTCATGGTACAAACTAAACAGCCAGCCATTGATTTAAGCCTGAACGCAGCGCATCTGTCTTTAACCGATCATGTAATTATGAAAGGAAATGAAATATTTGAGAAATACGGCCCTAAAATTGGTTGGAGCGAATTACAAAAGATTATCGTCGATAAAGAATGTGTGCGGTACCCTCTTGATATCGTATTTGATTCAGTAGCGCTTGAGAATGATGAAATTGCTTACCCCTCTGCTAAAGGAGATCTACCTGAAGACGGCTTTACTCTTTATATTCATCCCTACTTTTCCTTAGATCCAACACGCATTCCAGCAATTGCTCTATACCAATTAGTACTGATCAACTACGGAACATTTGCTTCACCTGGAGATGCTGAAGCGTTTGGCGCAGCTGCACTTGGAATCGATATCGAAGCATACTATGCACAGCTATGCGAAATCGCAGATGAAATTAGCACTAAACACTTTGTCGATGAACCTGTGTTACCCGAAGTGGCCCATCAAGGATGTTCGAGTGGCGGCTCTTGCGGCTGTAGTCACTAAACTGTCTTGGAGTGCTTGTTAGCACCTTCAACCCAAGTAGCGTCAAAACGCATCGCAACCACACGCATTAAAGGCACACCACGGGGAGTTATCTCTATACCGTGGGTATCACTAAGTAGGAGTCCATCCTCCTTAAGATCTTTAAGCCCACCGATTTCTTTAGCATAAAGTTGCGTAACATCTATGCCTAACTCTTTAGATAAAGCTGCGTAGTTTAATTTGCGATCACACATAAGGCGCATAATTAAGGTTCTACGTCGTTTGTCATCATCAGTTAGAATTAGAGCCTTCTCCGTTGGTAACTTTCCTGAACGTACGGCGCTTCGCCACTGATCAATATCTTTAAAGTTTTGCCTGTAACTATTTTCAGTTGAAGAAATTGAAGAGACGCCAAACCCATATAACGAAGCTCCAGCTTCCGTACTATAGCCCTGAAAGTTCCTGTGTAGGGTACCTTTCTTTTGAGCAAGGGCTAGTTCATCACCGGGTTTAGCAAAGTGATCCAAACCGATATCGATATACCCTGCCTGAGTAAGTTTTTTGTGAGCAACTGAAAACATGGCTAACTTATCACTCGCACTGGGCAATTGATTACGTGTTACAAAAATAAGCTGTGCTGGTTTAAGCCACGGCACATGAGCGTAACTAAAAATAGATAATCGTTCAGGATTAAGTGTGAGTATATCATTAATAGTCTGAGCAAAAGTATCACGCGTTTGCAGAGGTAGCCCAAAGATTAAATCGACATTAATAGATTTAAATCCTGCAGCTCGTAGCCAGCTGAAGGCTTGCTCGTTAGTATTCATCGGCTGCCAGCGGTGTATAGCCAGCTGGACATCTGGATTCGTATCCTGAATGCCAAGTGAAGCCCTATTTGCACCAATTTGCTTTAATGCATGCACATGCTCTTCAGTTAACCTACGAGGATCAATTTCAACTCCGAACTCAACTAATTCACTGAGAGTAAAATATTTTCGAATCAAAACTCCAAGTCTTAGCAGTTCCTTCGGAGGTAGGAAAGTCGGTGTCCCACCACCAAAATGAATCTGGGTTACCTTACGACTTGGATTCACCTTGCAAGCAACAAGGGCCATCTCCTTTTCTATATCATCAAGATAAATAGAAGCTTCTTCTTTGTGAGTAGTAATCACCGTATTACATCCACAGTACCAGCACAGCGATTCACAAAAGGGCAGATGAAAATACAGTGATATAGGACCAGCATTAGGCCCATTATCTGCACGCAGCTCCTCATCTAAATTTAAATTATTTAGATCTGTTCTAAATTGTGTGGCTGGTGGATAGGATGTGTAACGAGGACCTGCGATGGAATATTTTTGAATTAAATCGATATCCAAACCAGTTGCTTGATACGCCACGGGCAGCTCAGTAGTAAGATTCATAAAAGAAGGATTAGCTGCATTCATCTTAGATGAAAATAACAGCAAGATCTGCGCGGTGCTTGCTCATCTGTAGGCATTACTTGCACAGTGCGCTCTGTAGGCTAATCAGATTTGTAGTTAAACTTATAAATCGGGCAAAAATTGCGCGCAGCTTGGCAATTCGCGCGCAGCTTGAATTTGAACGTTCTGCGATACTCAAAGTAAGGAAAATTCTAGGGCTTAGTGCTCTATCTTACTTCGAAAACAATTATACTGCGCAATGAATCCGCCCCCTAAAAAATCTACGCAACGAATCGTCATTGGTGCGATCGTTGTGTGGTCAGCCTTGATTATATCCTGCGTTACAGCTGAACGCATTATTGTCGCTCCTGCACACGTAGCAGGCGCAACCTACGTAGGCAGTAAAGAGTGCGCACAATGTCATTCAGATAAAACCGACCACTTTGCTGGGGCTACCCATGCAAGACTTCATATTTCAGATGTTAAGCTTGGAGACACGACCTGTGAAGCATGTCATGGTCCTGCAAGTTTACATATTCAATCTGGCGGTAAACTCGGGACTATCGTCAATCCCAGGAAAAACCCTGAAGCCTGTTTTGCTTGTCACTTAGATAAACGTGGAGAAATGAGTCTACCGCATACTCATCCTGTCTTAGCTGGTAAAGTTAGCTGTGTGGATTGTCACGATGTACATAAGGATAAATCTGTACGTGGAGGCGGTGCCGCACTCGCAGCATCGACTGAAACTTGCCTTAAGTGCCATACTCAACAAGCAGGACCTTTCACCTACCCTCATGGCGCAATCAAAGAAGAAGGATGTCTTGCCTGCCACAATCCTCACGGAACAGTGAACGACAAAATGCTTATCGCACGTGATGCTAATCTGTGCCTGAGATGCCATCTCTCACAACTCACACCAGGATTTAATATCGGCGGATTCAAAACCGGTGGAGCACACGCCAATGCAGTGGGCTCTCGCCTTTCAGAAGGCGCCTGCTGGTCAGCTGGATGTCACGAAGGCGTCCACGGCTCTAACGTCAATGCATCCCTTAGACCTTAATTCTTTCGCACGACACCTCGTATGAAAACAAACCTTATTTCCTTTAAGCACGTGTCCCGGCTAGTCTTGGGCGTTACTCTTACGCACTTCGCAAGCCTGTCATTCACACAAACTCCGCCACCTAACGCTGATGCATTCCCTACTTTTGAGTCCTACATCAAAGTATCAGGAGTTGCTCCATTCACAACGGGGGATAACGCCGCTTACGCCATGCGCCAAGGCAGTCCTACAGCAGGTTCAGGAGGCATTGAAGACTTCTACTATACAAAAGATACATCGGATACGACGACAGTGGTATCTAAAGGCCACGCACTAGCAGGTGCAGAGGATTATCTTGCTAGTGTGAATGTAACGACAGCCAATATGGGATCAATAGAGGCGGGCTATAAAGTATTTCGTACTTTCTATGACGGAATAGGTGGATTTTTTCCTCAAAGTAACACCTTTCAAAAACTCGGCCACGAAGAACTCCATACTGACCGTGGTTCATTTTGGTTCAACGTCACTTTAGCAAAACCAGATCGCCCTGTATTCAATGTTAATTTTCAAGCAGACACACGCACGGGCAAAAAAGACTCTACTATATGGGCTGCTATCATATCTCCTACTGCTACAGTAACCAATGGGATTTTAGTAGGTAATACTGTTCCAGCGAATACACCATTCATTGCTCCCAATGTCTTAAATATGAATGAGCACCATGAAGAACTACAGGCAAGTGTTGTAGTCACGTCGGGTAAGGTTAAAGAAACACTCAAAGGAGCAATCAATTGGATTAATAATAACGACTATCGCAGCTATGTTAAAAATCCAGGTTCAAACGTAATCGCTAGCCCAGAAGTGACTGTTCTTGATGACCAAGAATTAATCCATTCTACAAACTTTCGTATCCTAAACCAAATTGAAGCTAAATTAAACGACAAGCTTGGTTGGGACATAGCAGCAACATACGATCATCAATTTAGTACAAATGGCGGCCAATGGATTACACCTGCCTATAGCGCTACGGCTGCTAGTACATATCCAGCAGTTACAGCAGGAAATATTTACGGAAAAGCTAAGGTAGACGATTACGTTGCGAATACTTTTTTGCATTATAATCCCACCAAAAATTGGACTACAGATATAGGAATAAGAGATGAATATAAAGTGATATCTAGCCGCGGTGGATTTATCACCACTTCACTGGCAACTGGATCAACAAGTACTGCTGCAAGTAATTTAACCGTGGCTAATGATCTTACCTATTCTCACGAAACTGAGCATGTAGATACACCAGAGCTCAGCCTACAGTACTTAGGAATTTCTAACATGACGGTTTATTTGAATGCAGACTACCGAATTAATCATGCTAACCAACACTGGATCAACCCCTATGCAGCTTCAACTGTTGCAGGCATCACCGGTGTAGCAACTACAGCCTTTGCACCTGCTGGGTCTGTATTCTTCCAAGAAGCAGATCAAAACAATAAAGATTTGAAAGTAGGCTTAAACTGGAGTCCATCTCGCATCATTACAATTCGTGCAGAAATTTTCCGTAAAGATCATCAAAATCAGTACGTTGGTTCCAGTGACTTAATTGGAATTGGAAGTACAGGTGGCCTTTATGCAACAGGCTATACCTTCACGGGAATGAAGTTTAACGTCCAAATTAAACCAACCCAAACACTAAGCTTTAATACACGCTTCCAGCCCCAACATGGGAGCATGTCTGTACTTGGTAATACAGTCACAGGTGGTTTAGGAAACGAAATTACTTCTGGAGTAGTCACTGGCTCGTTACTCAGTGAAAGTATAGACTGGAGTCCAAAACCTTGGCTTTACACAGAAGGCAATGTGAACTTTGTCTACAATTCGATCCAAACAGCATACCCCTATGTAACCGTGGCAACACCACCCGCTGCAATTGGTACTCCTATTGCAAATGCAGATAATAATTACGTGACTGCAATGCTACTGGCTGGATTTGTAATAGACAAACAAACCGACGCAAATATCCAAGGCCTACTTACTCGTGCTACTAATTATAACCGCCAAATCATGATGGGAGGAATTCCATATGGTGCAGCATTCTATGAGAGAAGTATCACCGTTGGACTAAAGCATAAATTAAGTGACCGTATGTTTGCTGAAGGCAAAGTCGGTTACCTGGATAGACAAGATGCAACCGCAGGCGGATTCACAAATTACAAAGGCCCTTTAGTTTACCTATCTCTTACCTGCGCACTTTAAGGACTTTGGGTTATTTCTGAATTAATTCAGCAATAGCGATTCCAGATTCACCAGATACACTGTAGAGTAAATAAGTGTGCCCATCTTCTTTAAATATAGCTGGGTCTCTTAAAGCATGTTCTTTTACTTTTGTCTCACCCGCGTGAGAACGCGTAAGAGGAAGCTTTACTCCTTCATATATTTCTTCGGGTTTAATGACCTCCTGTGCTTCAGACACTTTCCAGGTCTTCCAATCAGCTTGTGTATCAATAAACACGCGTGAGATATGCTCTGGTGCATCTCCAATATTTGAGTAATACACCCATAAGCGCTCTCCTACCCGATCAAGTGCTACATGCCTAGGTCCTGGTGTGTTAGCCTCCTTAGCGCGGCCAACACTTTGAGGGAAAGGATTAGGCCCTTCCTGAAACGCAGTTAGGCCAGTAGTAGAGCGGTACATAAGTCCTCCCTTAGCCATCGCAAACCAGCCTTTATTTTCAGCAATCACACGCCAGTAAAAAATCCCCAGAATCTCGCTTGAAGCCTTGAAGTGAATTCCGTCACTTGAGAGAGCAAGAAAAGTTTTCTGCCCTTCCCCTGATCTAGATGGGCCATGAAAGTAGAGTCTTAATTGTTTTGCCTGATCATCAATAACTACATCAGGAGAAGCAATGTGAGCCATACAACCAGGAGCCTGTTCTAAACGAAGTGTACCTGGTTCATAGACTTTCCAAGGTCCTTCAAGCGAATCTGCATACGCTAGGCGAATATACTTACCGCTATGATGTCCAAAATATAAATAGTATTTACCCAGTGGATTCACTACCCACGCAGGCACTCTAATTAGACAAGGTCCATTAATATTATCTCCGTCTTTACCAGGTAACATCTCAGGACGAATAATCGGATTATTCGCTAATCGAATCACCTAGAGTGACTCGGCTTGTAAAAAAGAGGTTATACTAAGTAGTGCAGCAGTAAGCACAAAAATACTCAGCTTAAAACGGGGTGTAGATGGCATGACGTGTTTTAAATCTTAAAACAACGAATACGCCAAAAAACCATCCTAAAATAAACGCCTTAAGCGTTAGGATCCTGCAAAGGAGAACCTAATTCGTAACTAATTTTACCTTCAGCAACCTCACGCAGAGCGGTATCTTCGGCTGATAACTTCTCTAAAGATTGCACTAAAGGACGATTGCCACGTCTGAGTTGCTTCACTCGGCGTGAGACTACATTTACTAAGATGTTAGGATCTTCAATAACTAGTAGTGCGTTCCTTAAATAGTCGTCTCTCATTAAGATAGGTGTCGTGTGATAGCGTTACGTGTAAGGGTCGTGAAAAAAAATTATAAAACACAACTTCACTAAATACGATGTATATCGGCATATGAGTGCACAATTAACAGGCAAGCCGTTGATGGATTAACTCCTTAGAGCAGGCCGAATCTTACTTAATATAAGCCATATACGGGTTTTTTAGGCTGGAATACAATGTTTGCAATACGCCTAAAAACCCAGCTATCGTGTAAAACACGCATGGCTCATTCACATTCCCACTCTGAATCAAAGCACGAGGATTTCTCGATTTGGTTATTTCTTTTCACGATTCTAACTACCCTCGCAGGACTTCTAGCTGCTGTTCGTTTTATTGCACCGCATGTATGGGCAGCTCAACTCGCTGCCCCTATATGGCTAACAATAGCCATATTCTTAATTATGAGTGTGGCGAACTGCTTCATGGAGTTCTTCTTTCACCGTTACGTACTGCATACTCCTGCACTCCCATTTATACGCCGTCTATATAAGCAGCATACCCTTCACCATGCACTGACTCGTATTGGCCGTGGGAAAACACGCGATGGACGCAATATTCTACTCATTGAGAATAAATTCCCAATTCTAGAACCTGAACAGACGGAGGCCTCATTTTTCCCTTGGTATTCATTGGCAGCATTTGCTGCATTCCAACTTCCGTTTCTAATCATTCTGCAGCTGCTGCTACCAAGCTGCCCTTGGTTTATATCGGGATTTGCGGCGCTAGCAGTCTCTCTATTAGAATACGAAATATTCCATGCTATTAATCATTGGTCTTTAGAAACCTGGGATCCTTTAATTAGTCACCCTAGGTTTGGCCGCTTTTGGAGAATTGCTTACGCTTTCCATCTACGCCATCACGCTGTAATTGACTGCAATGAGTCTATTTCAGGTTTCTTTGGTCTTCCTCTAGCAGACTGGGCTTTTGGTACCTGTGTGATTCCAACAACAATCTATGCAGACGGCGAAGAATGGCTACCTGCTAAATTTGTTAGTCCAAAACCTGTCTGGTTTATACAAGCCCTCGATAAATGGGCAAAGAAAGCAACTAATAGCCGCCGCTTTGATGCTAAGACCACTCAAGCAGCCCAAGCCTTAGTAATTCCACAGGTCGAAAGCGTCCTTCCTAAGCAAGCTACTGAGCATTCTAGCTCTTAAAGCTCTCAACTCTGAGGACTTCCTTTGAGGTATAGCCTTAAAGGAAGTTTTTTTATGTTTAAATTAAGCTATCTGAATCTTCTTTTTAGAAATAAATAATTCAAGGTCAGCAAGGTCTGCAGCTTCTGTTTCACCAAGAACAAATGTGCTCGATTCAGCACGTTTTACGAAATTATTTAGCCATTCTAGCAAACTATCGCGTCTTGGAAGCCATATTTCTGGTGAACTCATGATTGCTTGCTGTAATGCGAGCGCCTGCTCGAGATACTTGGATGATTTATTCATAACTGTGGTACATTTTTTATTCCATTTCGTCAGCGAGTGGAAATGCATCGAAATTCTGAATCCCAGAGTGAAAATCATAGATTAATCGCGCTGAAAATAAACAATCCGATGCGAAAAATCTCCGTTGAAATCGCGTCACCACAAACACTCTCGTTGATAATTGATCAGATGTCCAACGGGATTAAAATTTACCTAAAAATGTACCGAAATGCGGATACAATTTACATGCCAAGTTACGACACGTGCGGAAATAGTTGGACGAAATCAAAATTTTATTACATATGTTAATAGTGTTCGACTAAGTGTATTGGATTTAGTTACCCCGCTGTATCTTTTTTCACTCAGTTTAGGACATCAATGTGAAGCACAACGCTTCACATCGTATCAACCCATAAAAAAGGAATAACAATGGCTAAGAAAGCAAAAGCAAAGAAAGCAGTTAAGAAAGCAGCACCTCGCCGTAAGGCAGTTAAAGCAAAGAAGAAGTCAAAGAAGTAATTTTGCTTCTTTTTGTTCGAGCTTAATGGCTCACGGCGCATTACGATTCGTCGTTCTTGCGCCGCTTCAATTTTCCAGTCAGGGGTATTGTACTTGCTATTACGAGGATAGTAGCGAATATAGATCCTCGTTCTTTAGCGTAAGATGGCAGTGTCTGGTGGATCCTCAGGTGAGCTCTCGGTTCTTGTGATGATTCGAAACCCAAATTCTGGGAACAGCTGGTAGCGTACGAAGTAGACGAAATTATCACAAATGAACTCCAAACTCTATGTTGGAAACATGTCGTTCAAGACAAGCGAAGCGGACCTCCGTAACGCATTTAGCCAATTCGGCACAGTTACTGATGTTTACATCGCTAACGATCGCGAAACAGGCCGCCCACGCGGATTTGCTTTCGTAACCTTCGCAACTGAAGAAGAAAGCAAGCTAGCTACTGAAAAACTAAATGGTTTCGACCTCGATGGTCGTCAACTCACTGTTAACGAAGCCCGTCCAAAGGAGGACATGGGTGGTGGCGGTGGTGGTGGCGGCGGCGGACGTAACTTCAGCAGCCCAAACCGTAAGCCAGGTGCATTCCAGGCTCGTGGTAACAGCCGTTACTAATATATCCCGTTAAAAGAAGCGTAAGTTTCTTTTTAAAACGATTTTAAAAGGCGAGGCGTTAAAACGCTTCGCCTTTTTTGTGCCTGCTTGGAATTGACTGTCCGCTTGATTTGAAGAGTGAGCTTACTTCACAAAGTATATAATTATTATCGCTACCCTAACCCCTAGGAAATGGATATGATTAAAAAATCCCCCCTTAGTTATTCTCTTTGTACGTTTTTAGTTTTAATAAGCGCATCACAATTAATTAAAGCCCAAACCAAAGTAGATCCATTTGGTATGGGACCGCACACAACTTTAGATGTTGTGCTCGCTGCTGCAAAAGCACCGAGCAGTTTAGCCGTTGGGCCCACCGAAGCTTCTTGGGAGTCCATACGCTCAACCTACCAAATCCCGGCATGGTTTATGGATGCTAAGTTCGGCATCTTTATTCATTGGGGACTTTTTTCTATTCCAGCCCACCATAATGAGTGGTACGAAAAACATATGTACATGGGTGCAGAGGATACACGCTGGCATGTTGAGCACTACGGAGCACTCGATACATTCGGATACAAAGACTTCATTCCGCTGTTTAAAGCAGATCACTTTAACGCAAATAATTGGGCAGCACTCTTTAAAGCTTCTGGAGCTCGTTACGTCATGCTTCCAGGTGAACATCATGACGGATTTTCCCTCTGGAATAGCACAGTAAATCCCTGGAACAGTACTCGTCTTGGGCCTAAGCGTGATCTCATTGGAGAACTAGCAATTGCTATGCAAAAAGAAGATCTGCATTACGGCATAGCAAATCACAGTATCGAGCACTACACCTTCACTTCAGCACCTAAAGACGGTACACCAACAGATCTTAACGATCCTAAGTACAAGTCGTTTTACTGGACTGAGCATAACCCAGAAAATCTTAAGCTCTTCTTTGAGCAGTGGGTTTTAAAAAACGAAGAATTAATCGATCTCTATCATCCTGATATGCTGTGGTTTGATAACGGAATAAATGCGCGCGTGTATGATCCAATCAAATTAAAAGTCGCCGCTTATTACTACAACCGTTCACGGAGTTGGAATAAATCTGTTTCTATTGTTACTAAGTCAAATGCTTATCTTTCAGGTTCTATTGTGGATCACGAAAGACTTATGCGTGCACCACAAACACTCCAAAAAACACCTTGGCAAGTGCATGATACACTAGGCAGCACCTGGGGCTACACCGAGGGAATGCATATCGCCAGTGCAGCCGGTATTATCCGAACCTTAGTTGAAGTGATCAGTAAAAACGGATGCTACATGCTAAATGTTTCTCCTAAAGGCGATGGCTCAATACCTGAGGATCAACAGAAAGTACTTCATCAAATTGGTTCCTGGTTAGCCGTAAATGCAGAAGCTGTATACGGTAGTCGTACATGGAAAATTTCAGGTGAAGGCCGTCTTATAATTCCTCGCGGTCAAACACCTACTGGTAAAGACATACGTTTTACCCAAAAAGATGGCTATGTGTATGCCTTTAGCTTAGCATGGCCTGGCACAAGCGCCTTAATTAGCTCGCTTGCTCAAAGCCCAACCTCAGGTACTATAATGAAAGTCGAACTGTTAGGCTCCCCAGCCAAAATCCCTTTTTTACACGACACGACTGGACTGCACTTAACCTTACCTGAACAAAAACCTGATGAAAGCGTTTTTGTATTTAAGATATCAGGGCTTAACCTAAATTAAATGAAATCAGCTGTTTTAAGTTTTATACTGCTACTCACGCTGTGTTCTAGCCTAGCTCAAAAACCTATTTTAAATAGCGTTTTTCCAGAGCCTAACACTAAGGATGTATGCACTGATGCAGTCATCCGTGTTCGTTTCGAAAGTCGCCCCATCTTGGGTAAAAAAGGAACAATAACGATTCGTGATAACTTAGATAATTCAGTTGTATACCAGGTTGATTGTAGTGCAAAGGCAGTCGATCGCACCATCGGCGGATTTCCAAATTTCAATGTCTATCCATACACGATTAATGGTACTGAAGTAGAAATCCCTATCTTCAATTTAAAGAAAGCAGTTACCTACAGAGTTGAAATCGAGTGGAGTTTATTTCCAGGACTTAAAGAGGTCTTACATCAGAATGATCCTACTTTATCCTGGGTCTTTTCAACACGCAGTACTGAGCTTAAAGGTGACGCTAACCACCTCATTGTTGCTGCAGACGGAAGCGGAGACTTTTGCACCATTCAGGGAGCCTTAGATTTCATTCCTCAAGGAAATACCCTAAGTAGAACTATTTTTATAAAACAAGGAATCTATCCCGAAATCATCGCTTTTGCTGAGAAACATAACATCACCGTAATTGGTGAAGATCGTCAGAAAACCATCCTAGCGTACGCTACAAACGCAAAATTTAATAGTGGCGGTGGCAATCCTTATGCTACAGCCCATGCAGATCCAAGTGCAGAAAAAAAAGCCTCTCACATCTATCACCGTGGTGTATTCTTAGCACACCGCACCGAAGGCCTTACAATTGATAATTTTACGATTCACAACACTACCCCACAGGGTGGTAGCCAATCTGAAGCAATTATTTTAAACGGTACTACCTCTGCTCGTGCTATCGTTAAAAATTTAGATCTCTACAGTTTCCAAGACACCTTACAAATAAACGGCCAAGCATATATCACAGGATGTCATATTGAAGGAGACGTCGATTTCATGTGGGGCACAGGTCCCTGCTATTTCAAGGACTGCACCTGTATTGCACTACGCTCAAATGCGTATTACACCCAAATTAGAAATCCAAAAACAAATCACGGATACGTGTATGTGGGATGCCGTTTTATTGGCAGTGAGCATGTAACTGGTAATTTTCTTTCACGTATAGAGCTTAACCGCTTCCCGTTTAGTGAAGTAGTGCTTCTTAATTGCATCCTTAGCGAAGCAGTTGCCCCTATTGGGTGGCAACTTCAGGCTAAGGGTGACCCTAGCTTCCTGCATTTTTGGGAGTTTAACAGCCAAAGAACACCACAAGGACCGCTCTTTGACGTATCGCACCGCCTAAGTAGCTCAAAACAGCTCACGCTACCTGCAGATAAAGCCCTTATCGACGCATATTTAGATCCCGAATTCGTTCTAGGTAATAACTGGCGTCCAAACCTATAATTCTTAAGCGATTGTGCTACTAGTGAATTGACGCCGCCGTTGCGTAATTGTTTCCTAAATGCCATGCATGATCCCGTGGCTGTCGATCCATCAGTCAAATACAAGCGTGTCGTTCTGAAGCTATCAGGCGAAGTCCTCCGAGGTTCAAAATCGGGCGATCCGATCGATCCCGTAACTCTCGAAAGGATGTGTAACCAGATTAAGGAAATACATGCTTTAGGCGTACAAATCTGTGTAGTCATTGGCGGAGGTAATATATTCCGCGGTCTACAAGGTGAAAAAACAGGTGTTGACCGTACCACTGGCGATTACATGGGAATGCTTGCAACGGTAGTCAATGGCCTAGCGATTATGGACCGCTTAGAAAAGATCGGGGTTACTACCCGAGTTCAAAGCGCTATTCCAATGAACCAGATTGCCGAACCGTTCATTCTACGTAGGGCAATCCGTCATCTAGAAAAAGGCCGCGTTGTTATCTTTGTTGCAGGAACAGGTAATCCATTCTTCACCACAGACACGACCGCTGCACTGCGCGCTTCTGAAATGCACGCTAACATTATCATGAAAGCCACCAAGGTAGATGGCATTTATGACAAAGATCCTAAAAAGTATCCAGACGCCGTAAAATACGATGAAATCACCTTCATCGATGCCTTAAAACAGCGCCTTAATGTAATGGATTCCACAGCGTTCTCGCTTTGCTTAGATAATGGTGTTCCAATCTTGGTATTCGATATCGACGGCGATCATGCAATTAGGCGTGCCGTCCAAGGTGAAAAAGTCGGAACGATCGTACATAATTAAATCCTTAATCTCATGAGCAATCCTCTCATCAACGAAGTTGGAATGAAAAAAGCGGTAGACCATACGCTTAAAGAATTTAGTTCCATTCATACTGGTAAAGCCAACCCAGCAATGCTGGAAGGCGTTATGGTTGATGCCTACGGCACCCAGATGCGCTTAAAAGACTGTGCTGCTATCACAACTCCAGATGCGCGCTTAATTCAGATTCAGCCTTGGGATACAGGCCTTACAAAATCAATCGAGAAGGCTATCCAGATAGCAAATCTTGGCTTCAATCCGATGGTAGATGGTAAAATTATTCGCGTTTCCTTACCTGATATGAGCCGCGAAAGACGCCAAGAATTTGTTAAGACTGCAAATCGTTTCGCCGAAGAAGGTCGTGTGCATGTACGTAATGTGCGCCGCGATGCTTTAGAAGCTATTCGTAAGGCAAAGCTTCCTGAAGACGAATCTAAGCGTACGGAAAAAGATCTTCAGACAGCTACAGATAAGTTTATCAAAGAGATCAATGACCAGCTTGCTAAGAAAGAAGCTGAACTGTTGGCAGTCTGATCGTGCGCGCAGCTAAACGCATTGTTGTTAAACTCGGAACCGGAGTTCTTACCTCAGATAAAGGGGAACTCGATCGTTCACGCATTTCAGGGGTGTGCTCTCAAATAGCTACACTCAGAAAACTAGGCACTGAAGTCTTTGTTGTTTCATCGGGTGCAGTTGGCTTAGGCATGGCTTCCCTTGGCCTAAGTAAACGCCCTAAAGAGATTAGTAAAAAACAAGCCTGCGCCTCCATTGGTCAAAGTAAACTCATGCAGGTGTGGCAGGAAGAATTTAAGCACTTTGGTATTACAGTAGGCCAAGTCCTCTTAACGCATGATGATTTACGGGTTCGTTCGCGTTACCTTGGAGTTCAAGAAACACTGCACCAATTAATCAGCTACCAGACGATTCCAATCATTAATGAGAATGATACGGTAAGTGCAGCTGAAATTAAATTCGGAGATAACGATACCCTATCAGCTATGGTGGCAAGTTTAGTTGAAGCTGATCATCTGATCATTTTATCTACCGCTCCTGGCTTAATTGATATGAAAGGAACAGGAAAAATCATTCCTATCATAGAAAAAATTACGGCTGAAATTGAAGCCATGGCAGGCGGCACAACAAACGAGCGAGCTGTAGGTGGGATGACCAGTAAAATTTCTGCAGCTAAACTCGCTACTCGCGCAGGCTGCGGCGTCTTTATTGCAAGTGGTGAAGAAAAAAACGTTCTTCCTAGACTTCTTTCTGGCCAAGGCCCTGGATCCTTCTTTGTACCAAGCGGGATTCCTTTAGATGCAAAAAAGCGCTGGCTAGCTTATTTTCAGCGTCCTACGGGCACTTTAACTGTTCATGCCAATGCAGTCGGACCCTTAAGCGATCAAGGCAGGAGTCTACTCGCAGTTGGAATCACAAACAGTTCTGGAGTTTTCGCAGAAGGAGATGTTGTAAACATTGCTGATCATAAAGGCCATGTTTTTGCACGCGGTACAACCCACTATTCAAGTAATGACATGCGCTTAGTGATGGGCAAAAAAGAGAACGAACTTAAAGCTTTGTTTCCTAAGAAGAAACGTCTCGAGGTTGTGCACCGAAACGAATTGGCCTTGCTGTAAACTAAGCTACCTAAAACTCTAAGGAGTGTTAGGAGAATGAAAACGAACCACCATGGATTTTATTTTAGAGGACCAACAACCAAGCCCAGGTGGCATACCTGCTATTGATTTTAGAAAGGAACTCAACGATGAGCAGTTTGCTGCAGTCACTGCTCCACCAGGTCCATTACTCGTGCTTGCGGGAGCTGGCTCAGGTAAAACACGCACCCTCACCTACCGCGTAGCCTGGTTACTTAGCCAAGGGGTACGTCCTGGTGAAATCTTGCTGCTTACCTTCACCAATAAAGCAGCTAAGGAAATGCTTCAGCGTGTACACGAATTAACGGGTGTAGAACCAGGACAATTCTGGGGAGGCACATTCCACGGCATGGGTCACCGCGCTTTACGCATGCATGGAGAAGCCATTGGACTAGAAAAAGGTTTTACGATTTTAGATGCCGATGAGTCTGAAGGCTTACTTAAGCAAGCTGTCGAAGAATCTGAAAAAGGATTCTTCAAAGATAAAACCCATCCAAGACCAGGCCCCTTGCATGATTTAATTTCTATGGGTAGAAATACGGTCAATAGTCTACAAGAAACGATTACACGTTATTTCCCTCAGCACGAAGAATTGATCGACAGAGTCCCAGTTTTCGCAAGTCGGTATGCTGCTAAAAAGAAAGCCGCTAAGGTGCTAGACTATGATGATCTCCTTGAATTCTGGCTTAGATTATTAAAGGAATCTCCGCAGACTGCTGCCTATTTTACCCAGCGCTTTAAGCACGTTTTAGTGGATGAATATCAGGATACAAATAAGCTCCAAGCTGAGATTGTAGACTTAATTGGTGCTCACCACCGTGTCATGGCTGTAGGCGATGATGCCCAGTGTATTTATTCATGGCGAGGTGCAGATTTTGAAAACATTCTTACCTTTCCAGATCGTCATCCTGGAACTGTCATTCACCGTATCGAAACAAATTACCGCTCTACTCCTCAGATTTTAGAATTAGCTAATGGTGTTCTCTTAGCTCAGCCCAAGGGTCGTCATTTTGATAAGGAATTAAGAGCAGCAAGAGAAGACGGAGAGAAGCCTTACTTAGTGGAAGCTATGGATACAAGGGAGCAAGCGCAGTTTATTATCCAGCGCTTACGAGGTCTAGCCGATGAGGGCTATGCCCTTAAAGATGTAGCCATTTTATACCGTGCTCATTTTCAAGCCTTGGATATCCAACTTGAACTATCGCGCCTTCAAGTGCCTTACCAAATCACAAGTGGTGTTCGTTTTTTTGAACAAGCCCATGTGCGTGATTTAATTGCGCTTCTTCGTTTTGTTTTTAATCCCGCTGATATCGCTGCCTGGGGACGTATTGCTATACTGCTTCCTAAAGTCGGTGATAAGGGTGCACAAAAATTGCACGGTCTAGCTCTTGATATAGCTAAGGCTAAGAAAATGGATTTCCTAGATGCATTAGATGCACCTGAAGTGTTCGCTAAAGTCCCACCTGATTGTAAAGAAGAGTGGCCACGCTTTACTGCCTCCCTGCAACAAGTAGGTGAAACGATGCGCACCTTATCTCCGGCAAACACAATTGATGTAGCAATCGATGGCTGGTACGGAGACTACCTTAAAGGTGCATTTAATAATTATCCAACGCGTCTTGATGATTTAAAATCCATGGTCGGATTTGCAGGCAGATTTAATGAGATGTCAGAAATGCTTGGTCAGGTAATGCTTTTAAGTACTGAGACAACAAGCCGCTCAGATGACCCAAATGATGATGCCTTACGCCTCACTACTGTGCATCAAGCAAAAGGCCTAGAATTTCCTATCGTGTTTTTAGTTGGGCTAGCTGAAAACATGTTTCCTTTAAGACGCTCGATTGAGTCCGGGGATATCGAAGAGGAACGCCGTTTATTTTACGTCGCAGTCACACGGGCTAAAGATCAGCTGTATTTGTGCTACCCTAAGGTTAACACCAAGGGAGGCCCAGCGATGCTTATGACTGCTAGCCGCTTTATTGAAGAACTCTCCCCTGATTTACACCAGCCCTTAAGGCTTAAGAGAAGCTACGGCTGGTAATACTTTTAGGTGATACTTTTACCTTCACAAATAGGGCCAGTTAAGTGAGTCTAAACAGACAAGATTATGTCCACCCCTTCATCCGCAGTTGAGAATGTTGTAATCGTAGGAACAGGATGCGCAGGCTTAACAGCTGCAGTTTACACTGCGCGTGCTAATTTAAGTCCTCTTATCCTTGAAGGACCTCTTCCAGGTGGCCAACTCACCACAACAAGCGAAGTTGAAAATTTCCCTGGATTCCCTGAAGGGGTAGATGGCTACGAGCTAATGCAAAACTTACGCAAACAAGCGACAAAGTTTGGTGCTCGCTTCGAACAAACCTTAGTTTCGAGTGTTAATTTTTCATCTAATCCTAAGCAGTTAATTACTTCAGAAAAAACACTGCTTGCTAAGAGTGTAATCATTTCCACTGGAGCTTCTCCTCGTATGACAGGAATTCCAGGAGAGAAGGAACTCTACGGCGGTAAAGGTGTAACAACCTGTGCTACGTGTGATGGAGCCTTCTACCGCAATATGGATGTCGCTGTCATTGGTGGCGGCGATAGCGCAGCCGAAGAAGCTCTTTTCTTAACACGCTTCGCAAGTAAAGTGTACTTAGTACATCGCAGAGATTCCCTGCGTGCTTCTAAAATCATGTCAGATAGAGCAACCTCCCATCCTAAAATTCAGATGGTATGGAACAGTGCTCCCATTGAAGTCATGGGAGTAAAGGAAGGTTCAGTCAGTGGTTTAAAAGTACAGGATACTAAAACAGGCGCTTTCTCGGTACTGCTAATCAAAGGCCTTTTTGTTGCGATTGGACACGTCCCAAACACAGCACCGTTTAAGGATTCACTAGATTTAGATGATGCAGGCTACTTAGTGCCTGTTTTAGGCTCTCAAGTTAAGACCAAGATCCCAGGTGTCTATGTCGCTGGCGACTGTGCTGACCATATTTTCAGACAAGCAATCACTGCTGCTGGAATGGGCTGCCAGGCTGCGATTGAGGCTGAGCGTTGGCTTTCTGAGCATAGTTAAGTCCTTTTTAGGTCTTTTGACCTAATTATTTTTAAGATATTATTAGTATTTAAGTCATTGTATAACAATGACTTAATTTTCTACATTAGAATAGTTCTAATTATTAGTTGAAACTCAGTCTTATTAAGCTTCCTTGTCCTTTCCTCCCTTTCACATGACTGCGTCTAATATGAACACAGATAACCTATCCCATCATCTTGCCGGGACAGGACTACGTTCTACCCCTCAGCGCGAGATCGTTTATTCAGTACTTACAAGTAAGCGGGACCATCCAACTGCCGATGAATTGTTTGCTCGGGTTAAGCAGCAGATGCCAAACATTTCTCTAGCTACAGTGTATAACTGTTTAGAGACCTTAGTTCAGTGCAACTTGGTACGCCAAGTGAATGTAGAGCGTGGCGCAATGCGCTACTGCCCAAACCTACACCCGCATGCTCACTTCTTTAATGAAACAACGGGTGAAACAATCGACGTTGAAATCCCTGCTGAAGTACTCGCTCAAGTAAGCAGTGTACTGCCTAAACATTTTAAAGCTAAGTCCGTTGAAATCTTATTTCGCGGCGTTGTAGACAACCAAAACACTCCTACTTCCCTCTAATTTACTCACATGGCATCCTCCTTAGAAATTAAAAACCTGCACGTTTCAATCGGCGATAAAGAAATCGTCAAAGGTCTTTCCCTCACAGTTAAGACAGGTGAAGTGCACGCTATTATGGGGCCCAATGGCACCGGTAAATCAACGCTTTCTAAAGCGATTGCAGGTCATCCTGATTACACGATCACCAGTGGAGACGTCTTAATTGATGGCAAATCGATTTTAGGAATTGAACCTGATGAAAGAGCACGTGCTGGACTGTTTCTTGCATTCCAGTACCCAGCAGAAATCCCAGGAGTAAGTATCGCAAATTTCATTCGTGCAGCGCTTCAAGCTAAGATGGGTGAAGGTGAAGAACTGGATGCAACCGCTTACTACAAGAAGCTCTACCAGAAAATGGATATGCTCCAGATCGATCGTAAGTTCACCTCACGCGCTGTGAATGACGGGTTTTCTGGTGGCGAAAAAAAGCGCTGCGAAATTTTACAAATGGCCATGCTTGAACCTCGTTTCGCTATGATGGATGAAACCGATTCAGGTCTTGATATTGATGCTCTGCGCATTGTATCTGACGGCGTAAATCAACTTAAAGGCGACGCCCTAGGTGTCATCATGATCACTCACTATCAGCGTTTACTTAATTACATCGTTCCTGATCACGTTCACGTAATGTGGGATGGTCGTATTGTAAAAAGCGGTGATAAGTCGCTTGCTTTAGAACTCGAAGCTAAGGGCTACGAGTGGGTTAAAAAAGAGCTCATTAAAGCCTAATTGATTTTCTAAACCTGTACTTATTGCCTACCATGGCTGATACCACACTTACTTCCGAACCTGTACAAAGCGATAATCCTGTCACCGGGATTGATCAATCCGCAGGTAACTTTAGTTACAAAGTTGACTACGAATTTGATGCAGGCACTGGACTCTCTGAAAAGACAGTCGAGTACATCAGTGCAGCTAAAAAAGAAGATCCCTGGATTAGGGAGTTCCGCTTAAAAGCGCTCAAGGTATTTGAGTCAAAGCCTATGCCCACGCACTGGGCAACAAAGGATCTTGAGGCTATTGATTTTAGTAAAATCCGTTACTACCTATCTAGCGGTCAAAAACCAAAACGTACCTGGGATGAAGTACCTGATGATATCAAGCGCACATTCGAGCGTCTTGGCATTCCTGAGCAAGAACGCAAATTCTTAGCTGGTGTGGAAGCGCAGTTCGATAGCGAAGCGGCTTATTCCAACGTAAAGGAAGCAGTCTCTAAACAAGGCGTTATCTTCATGAATTCGGGTGAAGCGCTTAAGGAACATCCTGAAATCTTTAAGAAATGGTTTGGGAAAGTAATTCCAACTGGAGATAATAAATTTTCAGCTCTTAACAGCGCTGTTTTCTCAGGTGGCTCATTTATTTACGTTCCTAAGGGAGTTAAAGTTTCCCATCCCCTACAGGCTTACTTCCGTATTAATGCAGAAAACTTTGGCCAGTTTGAACGCACACTGATTATTGCAGATGAAGGCTCAGAGGTTACCTACATGGAGGGCTGTACTGCTCCTAAATTCTCAACCTCAACTCTGCACAGTGCGGTCGTTGAATTAGTCGCACTTAAAGGCGCTAAGATTCAGTACATCACAGTTCAAAATTGGGCAGCCAACGTATTTAATCTCGTAACTAAGCGTGGCGTTGCCCACGAAGAAGCAGAAATTAAATGGATCGACTGTAATATTGGTAGCAGGCTTACGATGAAGTACCCTGGCGTTATCCTTAAGGGACGCAAAGCACGCGGCGAAGTCATCTCTATTGCTTTAGCAAACGATGGCCAACACCAAGACACGGGTGCAAAGATGGTGCACGCTGCAGATGAAACCACGTCAAACATCATCGCTAAATCAATTTCTGTAGGTCATGGCCGAAGCACCTACCGCGGTATGGTACACATGCCTAAGCATCTTAAGGGATGTAAGAATAACACCGAGTGTGATGCCTTGTTAATTAATACTAACAGTCGCACAGATACCTACCCTTCAATCACGGTGCGCGGCGCTGAAAATAAAGTGCAGCACGAAGCCAGTGTTTCAAAAGTAAGTGAAGAACAAATTTTCTACATGCGTCAGCGCGGTCTCACTGAGGCCCAAGCAATGAGCTTGTCGGTAAATGGATTCATTAATGATCTAGCACGCCAGTTCCCAATGGAATATTCCGTCGAACTCAAACGCCTCATCGATCTTGAGATGGAAGGGAGCGTTGGATAATGAGTACCTCAACTAATTTAGTTACTTCTGTAGGAGCTTTTAGTGCTGAGGCATTCGCTTTAGCTCTAGAATCCCACAAAGGTCTTCCTTCATGGTGGCTAGAAAGAAAAGAAGCAGCCTACAAGCAATTCACGAGCTTGGCTTACCCAAGCGCAACCGATGAAAGCTGGCGCTTTAGTACACGCAGTGGCTTCAAGCTTGATGGCTTCTTAGCAACTAATTCACCAGCTACAACGGCCGCTAAAGACATAGGCCTTCCTGGAAAACCAGCGCTTACGTTTGTTAACAACTCACTTACTGGATCAAATCCTGTAGATCAGGCACTGACACAAAAAGGCCTTGTTGTTTCAACACTTAAGCAGGCACTTAAAACACATTCAGAAGTACTTAAGGCCCACTTCATGGCACAAGACCAGCGTCTTGGCTCTGCAAAGTTTGCAGCCCTACATACAGCTTTTATTAACGACGGTGCTTTTATCTACGTACCTAAAGGTATGGAATTAAAAACACCAATCACTATTGTTCACTCAGCAAGTGGAGCTAACACAGCTGTATTTCCACATACTTTGGTAATCACTGAAGAAAATGCTCAAGTAAGCGTCATTGACTACTTCGTTTCTGATTCTACTTCAGCTCATTTCTGCTGCGGAGCAAATGACTTGTATGCAGGGCATGGCTCAAAGCTTAATTACGTAGGGCTTCAGAACTGGTCTACCCTAGACCTCTGCTTACAGATGAATTCAACGGTTGTGAAACGCGATGCCCGTGCACAGTCACTGAACCTTCACTTAGGAGGCCATCAAGCACGGCATGAATCTTTAAGCCAACTGCAAGCACCTGGTGCATTCTCAGAAATGCTAGCGCTTACTATTGCTAGTGGCGAAAGAGAATTCGATCAAAGAACGCTTCAAATCCATCAAGCACCTAATACAAAGTCAGATCTTCTGTATAAAAATGTGCTGCAAGATAAAGCACGTACAATCTTCTCGGGTCTTATTGTTGTAGATCAAGACGCTCAAAAAACAGACGCTTACCAAAGTAACCGTAACTTAATGCTTAGCGATTCTGCTGAAGCTAATTCATTACCAGGCCTAGAAATCCAAGCTAATGATGTGCGCTGCACACACGGTGCAACCACAAGCCGTGTTGATCCTGAAGAACTTTTCTATCTTCAAGCTCGCTGCATTCCTGAAGCAAAGGCACATGAATTACTTGTATTCGGATTCTTTGAAGAAGTGCTAAACCGCTTAGAAGATGATGAACTGCATGCCGCTTTAAGAACAATCATTCAGTCTAATTTTAATTAATTCAGTCTTAAATGAGTACACCTGCTAATAGAGATCGCACCCTGTCACGAGAAGTCACGGCTACCCAAATTCCATCGGGTGATAAGCAAGTCCTCGCCTCAGGAACGAAGCTCATGCTTCACCAAACCTTAGGAGGAAGTTTTACTGTTCAAAGCGATTTTGGACTCTTTCGTATAGACGCAAAAGACGGTGACGCGATAGGCGAGCAAGTATCTCAAGATACATCCACAGATCATGCTACACTAGCCGATGGTTCACCAGATCCTGAGGCAATTTGGGATCAACTGCGCAAGGTCTTCGATCCAGAAATTCCAGTAAACATCGTAGATCTAGGTCTTGTTTACACGATGGATATTGTCGAGCTACCTGAGAATACAGGTTTCGGCATTCAAGTAGCAATGACTCTGACAGCACCTGGTTGCGGCATGGGACCAGCGATCGCTGAAGATGCTAAGTCAAAGATTCTCTTAGTCCCCGGAGTTACAACAGCTGAAGTCCGCATTACCTGGGATCCAGCCTGGAATCAGTCTATGATTAGCGAAGAAGGTAAGATGAAGCTTGGTCTGATTTAAACAATAGCAGCTAAGGGACAACTTCAAACGTTGATACTAATGCTAAGCCGTTTAATACTAAGCTTTGCATGGCAGTTATAAGCGCACCCTCTCTTCCACGTCGCACCCTTTTGTTAGCAGGTGCTATCATTGCTTTTTCAGGAATCGTTGCGTACATCAACTGCTTATCTGCTCCATTTATCTTTGATGATTTAGATGCAATCGTTGCCAATAAAACGATCCATACGTTTGCAACTTCACTTTCTCCAGCCGCTGATACGTCCGTTAGCGGAAGACCGGTCTTAAATCTTTCCTTAGCCTTTAATTATGCACTCGGGCATAATTCTCCAGCGGGCTACAGAGCTGTTAATATATTAATTCACATCCTAGCTGGATTAACACTCTTTGGTATTGCTAGAAGAACACTCAAGCGCCCTGCCTTAAGGATACTCTACGGTGCGGATTCAGCCGCCTTGGCGCTTGCTGTATCTCTTATGTGGGTTCTTCACCCCTTACAGACTGAATCCATTACTTACGTCATTCAGCGCGCAGAATCTCTGATGGGGTTATTCTACCTGCTTACCTTATATTTCTTTATTCGAGGTATTGAACTACAGGAATTAACCGAAAAAAATAAAAGTATTCTGTGGTACAGCTTAAGTATGATTGCCTGTTTCTTAGGCATGGGAACAAAAGAAGTAATGGTGTCTGCTCCCTTCATGCTGCTTGTCTATGATAGAGCATTTGCAGCAGGAAGTTTTAAGGAGGCCTTTAAAGTAAGGCGCAACTGGTACCTAGGGCTTATCCTGTCCTGGCTCTTCTTAGCTCTTCTGATTGCAAGTACAGGAGGTAACCGTGGTGGTTCAATTGGCTTTGGTATTGGAGTAGCGTGGTGGAAGTACGCACTCACTCAGTTTAAAGCTATCACAACATATATCAGCCTATCTTTATGGCCGCATCCACTCGTGTTTGCACGCGGAGCATTTTGGGTCACAAGCATTTTCGAAATCCTACCGCATGCTTTAATTGTCCTAGGTTTATTTGCAGGCACTCTGATTGCATTTAAGAAAAATACCCCGCTTGGGTTTTTAGGCTTATGGTTCTTTGCTATCCTCTCTCCTACCTCGAGTATAATTCCTGGTACAACTCAGATGATTGTAGAGCACAGAATGTATCTACCTTTAATTGCAGTAATAACACTAGCCCTACTCGGCCTTTACGCCCTAGCCAGTAAGCGCACGACAGCAGTCTTCATTGTTCTGTGTTTACCCCTAGGCTATTTCACAACACTGCGTAATGCAGTCTACTTAGATACCTCTTTATTATGGAAGTCTACAGTCATGCATGAGCCGACCAATGCCTTTGCGCAGCTCAACTACGGAGTGGAGCTTATGAAAACTGAGCATTACGAGGAGGCTAAAACGCATATTCAGACTTCACTTGAATTAAACCCTAACTCAATTGAAGCGTATACTAATTTGGGAAACATCGCCATTAAGACAGGTCACCCAGATGAGGCTTCAGGTTATTTTAAAGAAGCGCTAAAACTTCCCCAGGCTTCTGCTCAGACTCAGATTGATGTGGCTAATTCACTCTTAGAAACAGGCCACTACGATGAAGCACTTACTCATTACGAAGAAGCACTTCATTTGAAACCTCAGAGCACTGAAGCAGAATGTAATTTTGGAATTGCACTGCTACGCAAAGGTCACGTCGTTGAATCACTCTCTCACTTTGATCGCTCACTAGAAAACGATCCTGACTTTACTCCCGCACACTTTAACCGGGGTAATGCTTTACGTAGAATAGGCCACACGAGTGAAGCCATTGCTGAGTATAAAGAGACGCTACGCTTAAATCCTAGCTTTATTGACGCAGCACTTAATCTAGGAAACCTGCTACTTCAAGAAGACAAACTTAGTGAAGCGATTGGTTACTTTCACACAGTACTGCATAGTGCACCTAATTATGCTGAAGCACACAATAGTCTAGGACTTGCCTTAGCTAAAGGACATGCCTTTTCTGAAGCACTGACAGAATTTAAAGAAGCATTAAAACTAAAACCTAACTATCCTGCAGCAGCTGCTAATCTAAGTCATACTGAAGCAGCACTCAATGCCTCCCACTAATTATTAAATCCCCATGAAATTATCTACTCCTTCTTTCATTCGCTTAAGTATTACCGCTTGTATAGCGCTACTCTTCACAGCCTCAAACCTAGCTGCTCAAGAACTGGTAACTAAGTCTATTTTTAATGGTAAAGATTTAACAGGCTGGAAACTTATCACCCAGACAAAAGCACCACTTGTGCAGGTATGCAGTGTCGACAAAGAGGGAGTCTTACACGTCAAAGGTAAGCCTGTAGGTTACCTGCTGTATGACGGCACCTATGTTAACTACCGCTTACACATCGAGTGGCGCTGGCCAGTAGCTGCAGTTAAGAACAGCAATGGTGGAATCCTAGTACATATTGCCTCTGGACCAATTGACCGCGATACATGGCCACTGTGCTTTCAGTTTCAAACTAAGTTAACTAGAGCAGGCGATATTCTTCCCATGGCTGGAGCGCATTTTAGTGAAGCATTATCTACAGCTGCTGACGCTAAGACCCCTCAGCTCGATCGTAAGAAAGATTCGAGCGAAAATCCATTAGGCCAGTGGAATAGCTATGACATTGAATGCAATCACGGTGAAATGAGCTGCAGCGTAAATGGTGTTGCTCAAAACCATGTATCTCAAACTAACCCAGCATCAGGCCAAATCGGTGTGCAGCTTGAAGGAACTCCATACGAGTTAAGAAATATAAGTCTTACAATCCTTCCGTAATGTAATGACTGCAGCGTCTTCACATGCACACGAAAAGTTTAAGCGGCTACTTCCACTGCTTCTAGCTTCGCTTGCTGCAGTAGGTCCTTTCTCAATTGACGCCTATTTGCCTTCGATGGCTGAAATAGGTCAAGTCCTACACGCTTCGCCCTACGCTGTTCAGTCCACACTGACAGCCTATATGGTGCCCTTTGCAATCATGATGCTTTGGCATGGAGCGATTTCTGATACCCTGGGCAGAAGAGCTGTAATTCTTTGGGGTATAGGCCTATTTACGCTAGCTTCAGCCGCGTGTGCTATGGCCCAGACTATTGAAGCCCTGCTTATCTTTAGAGCCCTCCAGGGCATGGCAGCAGGTGCTGGTATGGTTGTAGGTCGAGCAATTATACGAGACTTATATCATGGAGCAGATGCACAGCGTGTTATGTCTCAGGTCTCACTTACTTTCGCAATTGCACCTGCTATAGCACCCGTAATTGGCGGCTGGCTACAAGTCTGGTTTGGTTGGAGAGCAGTCTTTGTATTTATCGTGGGCTTTACCACCGTTGCGTGGTTTGTTTGCCGAGCTATTTTACCTGAAACCCTAGCTCCAGAAAAACGCCAACCCCTGCATCCTTTATATCTTGCACGCGCCTATTGGAGTGTTGCCACATCGCCTAGGTTTATTGCTGCTTGCCTAGCACTGACCTTTAATTTTTCAGGGATTTTTATTTATATCACTTCGGCACCTGTTTACTTAATGCAACATCTGCATGTTCCAGAAACAGGCTTTATCTGGTTGTTTGGGCCAGTGACTGCAGGCTCAGCTACTGGAGCATGGATTTCAGGTAAATCTGCAGGAAAAGTAAGTCCTTATAAAACTCTCCGTATGGCCTATACCTTTATGGTGAGTGCAGCTGTAGTCTGTGTGACCTATCATTTCTTTTTTAAGCCTTCACTTCCCTGGAGTATTGTACCGCTTTATTTTTATGCCTGTGGAATGTCACTAGCATTCCCCTCTCTTACGATTGTTGCCTTGGACTTATTTCCAAAACAAAGGGGCCTTGCTGCATCGTGTCAGAGTTTTATTTCAACATCAGGAGCAGCCCTTAATGCAGTCATAGCACCACTGGTGTGGGGATCTGTATTTTCTTTATCTGTTACTGCTGCCGCAGCGATGCTCGCAGGTCTAGCATCATTTGTGATCTTTGCAGTATCAGGAAAACAAGAACCCAAGCATAACGAATCAGCTATCGAAGTGCTCTCTCATTAATCAGTAAACAGTGGCTGAAAAGCCCACTTCTTAGCCGAGAAAAGTCCCTTATCACTTAATTTAAGGTCTGGTATAACCAGTAGCGCCATAAATGATAAAGTCATAAAAGGAGCTCTTAGCATACTACCAAGTCGTTTAGCTAATGCATCACACTTGGTGTATTGGTTGGCCACTTCTTCTCCTCTGCTCTTAGCCATTAAACCAGCAATAGGGAGTGCGAGCACCTCACTTCTATTACGTCCTACAGCACTTAAACCGCCTTTATTTTTAATCACTAAATTTGCAGCTTCAGCCATAGCTTGGTCACTTACCCCAATAACAACAATATTATGGGAATCATGAGCCACACTGGAGGCAAGAGCACCGTCACTTAAAGCAAATCCACGGATAAATCCTACTGCAATAGGTGACTTTTTTTTGTACCGATTTATTACAGCAATTTTTAAAATATCTTTTAAGGGATCAGTAACGACGTAGCCTTTGTTAATTTTTGGCTGCGCAGAAAATGAGGTGGTAATAAGTTGCCCATCGAGTGCTTGAATCACCTTAAGTTTTCCTGGCTTACTTTTAATTTTAAAATCTGCTGATTTTACTTTCCCGACTTTAAAGTAATTAATGCTACGCACTGCTTTGCGCGGCAAAAGACTCTTCCCCTGTTTTGCAACTATCTTACCTTTAAGATAAGTCGCCTGTACTTTAAAATTCACAAGGCTATCCACGATGATAAAATCAGCCCGATCACCTACTTGGAGTAGTCCTACCTTAAGCCCGTAATGTTTAACTGGGTTTACGCAGGCACACATCAAAACATCCATCGGATCCAACCCTAAATCAAGTGCTCTGCGGATATGTGAATCGATGTGACTTTTAACCAGTAAATCAGGATGCAAGTCGTCGCAGCAAAACATGCAGTCCCTAGGATTAGTTTTAAGTAAACTAATGAGTGCATCAAAATTTCTGGCAGCAGAACCTTCCCGAATCAAAATCTTCATCCCTGCTTTTAACTTATCTTTCGCTTCTTCAAGACTGAAGCATTCATGGTCTGTGGATATACCAGCCGATGCATAATCAAAAGCAGCCTGACCACGCAGTCCTGGAGCATGCCCGTCCACTTGTTTTCCCAAAGCCTTTGCACAAGCAATCATTCCCATTAAGGACTTATCCTTAGCTAGGACTCCCGGAAAATTCATCACTTCACTTAAATATCCAATCTCTTTTCTTTTAAGCAGTTTTTGTACTTCTTTTAAATTAAACTTTGCACCCGCTGTTTCAAACGTCGTTGCTGGAACACAGGAGGGAGCACCAAAACAAAAATTAAAGGGCGTACGCTTACCGTCCTTAATCATGTAGTCGACACCCTTAACCCCAAGTACGTTAGCAATTTCATGAGGATCGGATACGGTAGCCACAGTCCCATGAATTACCGCAAGGCGTGCAAATTCTGCAGGGGGCAGTAACGAACTCTCAATATGAATATGAGCGTCCACAAAGCCTGGCATAATCAATTGTTTTGAACGTACCTTAGGGTCTTTCTTAATACGTGAGATATACCCATTTTTAATCTCTAGGGTTCCTAGAAAGTGCGTACGATTAAGTACATCCACAATGTGTCCAGAGATACGCTGAAGGCCCATATGCCCTAAAAATGAGCCTTACTGACTAAAAAGCAACTCACCATCATGTTGCTTGAGCACTTGCCAATCTTAAAACCCTGTACAATCTTTGAGATGCATGCACTTCGATCACCTTCAACCAGGACTAAACCAACCTATCCCACGTCACGATGATGACGAGGACGAGGATGAGACAGAAAGCACAGCCGAGAGCTCCAAGTCATCCCCTATTGCTAATACAATCCAACGTAAATTCTTATCCCAGCGTAAGATTTTCCTTTGGGGTGCAGTAACCGATGAGACGGCTAAAGACATCACAGAAAAACTACTTTACCTTGAAGCAACCGCTCCTGGAAAAGAAATCACCTTCTATATCAATACTCCTGGAGGATCTATTACAGCAGGCATGGCTGTCTATGATACTATGAAGATGATCTCTTCACCTGTGAGTATCGTTGTTACTGGCATGGCAGCCTCCATGGGTTCAATTCTGTTAAGCGGTGCAGCCAAAGGTAAACGCTTCCTTTATCCGCATGCACGCGTACTTATCCATCAACCGCTGATTTCAGGACGCTTCATTGGCCCTGCTACAGATATCAATATACAAGCTCAAGAAATGGAGAAGTTAAGAACTGAATTAAATCAAATCTTAGCAACAGCTTCAGGCCAGCCGATGGAAAAGATTTCCCGAGATACTGATCGTGACTTCTATCTTAATGCCCACGAAGCAATCGAGTACGGTCTAGCCGATAAGATTATTAAAAAACTCTAACCTAAAAAAAGCCGATCATCAAATGATCGGCTTTTTTGTGCCCTTAAAACTTCCAGTCTACCCCAGCATAAAAGCCTAACCCAAGTGCTGGGTAACCATTCACAGGTGAATACTTTCTGTTGAGTAAATTCTCAATACGCGCATGTAGGGCAAAACGCTTAGTCATATTCCAATTAGAATAGAGTCTAAAGATCGTGTAATTTCGGTCTATGATTGTCGCATAATTAAGTGCACTTACGTCTGATCTTTGACCAACAAAACTTGCACCTAAGCCAAGACTTACACCACTACCAATATCTTCCCACAAATCGATTGTAGCACTATGCTCTGGTCGTCTTAGTAATAGACTATTCTGGGTAACATTTATTGCCTGCATATAGGTATATGCTGCACGCGTCTTAATAGATCCCAAGAAAATGGTCTTAGCTGCAAATTCGAGTCCATCGGTTTTTGCATGCTCTACATTTGCTGTCGTTGCAGGCGACAGCATAAAATTATCGATGATTAAATTAGTGTAATCATTGTTAAACCACGTAGCAGTTAAACTTCCGGAATTATTAGGAAAGTAGAAATCAAAACCAAAATCCCATCCCTTTGTTTTTTCAGGAAGCAGTTTTGGATTACCTACAAAATAAGGATCTTTCCCATAAAGATCTAAAAAGCTCGGCGCATCAAATCCTGTCCCGTAACTACCTCTAAATTTAAGGAGTCTATTATTTGTAAGAATTGCTAGGGTAATACGCTCTGTATTTGCTGTGCCAAAAGTATCATAGGTATCCTGTCTTGCACCCGCTGTGAGATAAACATTTTCAATAAGCATAGCCTCATCTTCTACAAAATATGCTCTGAGTGTTTGCTTCTTATCTACAGCACCAAAGCCAGTATTCTTTGTGTGCTCCAAATCTGCAGTCAAACCTGCGGTCAGTTTATTGCTTGATGTGATTTCACCTGTAAATTGCCAGTCAAGAATTTCACGCCTATTTTGTACAACTGTATTAAGGGTCGCAGATCCTGGCCTTGGTTGATAGGCATTATAATTACGATCCTGCATACCTAAGATCAGATGTGTTTTAATATACTGCGTTAATTGACCATCTAAAAATAGAGTACTTAACCAGTTGTGCTCTGTTTCATAGGCGTAGCGGTCATTAGTATATATATCACTAGGGTCCCCGTAGCGGTCCATTAGTCCACGCACCGTAAGACCAACACTTAAATCAGTGAAAAGTATTTTATCTAAGCGTAGCGCTACAGATGTGCCAGCAAAGCGGTTATTAATACGTTCATTGTTGGTTGTATACGTAGATGCCGAGACATTGTAGCCCCAACTATCTTTTACTCCCTGTAGGGAAGCTGCACCTTGGAGTGAGCCAAATGAACCTGCGTCTGCAGAAATACTTCCGGACATAGGCCCCATACCACGTGCCGTCATAAGGGATACAACCCCTCCAACAGCCTCACCACCGTACAGTGTACTCTGTGGGCCTTGCGCAATTTCAATCGTATCACCTGGAGCTAACTTAGCTCCTGCTAGAAACACACTATAGTCTGTATTAGAATCGTTGAGTGGAATTCCATCTACTAGAAAAAGCGTTTGATTAGAATTAGAACCACGCAGGAAAACCGAAGTCACTGCTCCAATTTGCCCCGTGGAGCCTATAGGCGCTCCTGGAATTCCAGATAATGCATCTGCTACAGTAGATAATTGCCTACGAGCGAGATCAGATTGCTGAATAGAATCCACTTGCGTACCAAGAGTATTAGCAAATTCAGGAACACGCGTTGCGGTGGTAACCTGAGGATCTAATTCAATAGAAGTATATTGAGCACGTAGCTGCATAGCACTCAGTACAAGTGCACAGGCAAAAACAAACGGAGTTCCGCTTCTAGCTAAAAAGCAGAATTTAATGGGTGTCATAGTTGTGTAGCTGCGAAAGAGCGAACACCTATGTGCAGCTCCCACGCTTCATTTTTGCGATGAAGAGAAATTTAAAGCGTGCGCAAAACACGCCCCAAATAGTGAGACACTCGGAATAGATATTCGGACTACGTAGTTCTTAAAAAATAAGATATATACTATCTGATTTAAGGACCTCTACCCTCGCCTTCACCGATGAGTGTTTAATTCAAAGATTGGCTTTGCCCGAACCCATGTTCGGTGGGGCTTTGTGATACGTTACCGCAGCGCAACTGTTGCTGAATTTCACAGCATTCCCTAAGACCCGAGTACTTGAAAGAACCTCTAAGAAGTTAGCATCCAAGGTAATGGACGAAAGGAAAGCAACTTGTTATTATATCATCATATACAGATTTATAGATATGACCTTGCCAAATTAGCTATACCCTGTTGAAGTTTACCCCTTTACTATACATCCATGTCCACATCCGCACACGCAGAACAGAGAACAAAAGAGAGTCCCTCTTTGGAAGCACTGCGCACTTTATTTACTCAGAAGATTGGAATTCTTGATGGAGCCATGGGGTCAATGATCCAAACCTACGGTCTTACAGAAGCAGACTTTAAAGGTGAGCGCTTCAAGAGTCATCCTCATGACCTACAAGGTAATAACGATTTACTGAGTATCACTCGCCCTGACATAATAGAAGCTATCCATACGGCCTACTTCGAAGCAGGTGCAGATATGGTTGAAACCAATACATTTAATTCAACCACTATTTCGCAAGCCGATTATCACATGCAAAGCCATGTGGATGAAATCAACACAGCAGCTGTTAGAGTTGCCCTCAGTGCAGCAAAAAAAGCACAGCTTAAAACACCTGGTAGGCGCTGTTTTGTAGCTGGAGCAATCGGGCCAATGAACCGAACTCTTTCTCTTTCACCTGATGTAAATCGTCCAGAATACAGAGCTGTTGAGTGGGATCAAGTTGTGGAGTCCTACGTTTCGCAAGCACGCTCACTTATCAAAGCAGGTGTAGATGTAATTCTTATTGAAACGATTTTTGATACGCTAAATTCCAAAGCCGCGTTATTTGCCATCGAAAGTGTGTTTGATGAAATGAAAATCAAACTCCCTGTCATGATTTCAGTCACCATTACCGATGCTTCAGGGCGTACACTTTCTGGGCAAACCGTTGAAGCCTTCTATGCAAGTATAGCCCACGCTAAACCCTTTAGCGTTGGAATTAACTGCGCTCTAGGTGGCCGTGCAATGCGTCCCTACATAGAGGAGCTCTCACGTATTTCATCTTGCTTTGTGACCTGCTATCCTAATGCGGGACTACCTAATGCCTTCGGCGGTTACGATGAAACACCCGAAGAAATGGCTTCTGTACTGCGTGAATTCGCTCAGAACAATTGGGTGAATATGGTGGGCGGATGCTGCGGCTCAACCCCAGCACATATCGCTGCAATCGCAGAAGCGATGAAGGTTTTTAAACCGCGTATTCCAAGTGCACCTGCTGAGGTTATGCGCCTAAGCGGACTTGAAGCACTCAATGTAACATGAGTACCACGGCCTCCTCATTTTTAGTCATCGGCGAGAGAACTAACATCACAGGCTCTCCTAAATTTGCAAAAGCAGTTAAGGCAGGTGACTGGAATCAAGCTGTTGCGATTGCACTGCAGCAAGTTCAAAGCGGCGCTAATGTACTTGATATCAATGTAGATGAAGCGCTCATCGATGGCGAAGCCACGATGGCTATGTTTTTACGTCTGATTGGATCAGAACCTGAAATTATTAAAGTCCCTATCATGGTGGACTCCTCTAAATGGAGCGTCTTAGAAGCAGGCTTAAAAAATCTGCAAGGAAAAGGTATTGTTAATTCAATTTCATTAAAAGATGGTGAAAAAGAATTTCTAAAACGCGCACGTCTCGTTCAGCGCTATGGTGCTGCAGCAGTAGTAATGGCGTTCGATGAAAAGGGCCAAGCCGCAGACAAAGATGCTAAAGTGCGCATCTGTACTCGTGCGTATAACCTTTTAGTGGGCATGGGTTTTAATCCCTTTGATATCATTTTTGACCCCAATATTCTGACTGTCGCAACAGGTATCGAAGAACATAATAATTACGCAGTCGATTTCTTCGAAGCTACGAAAATAATCAAGGCAACTCTACCAGGCGCAAAAGTATCAGGAGGAGTCAGTAACGTTTCATTCTCTTTTAGAGGAAATAATGCAGTTAGAGAGGCTATTCATACGGTATTTTTATATCACGGCATTAAAGCCGGTTTAGATATGGCGATTGTGAATGCCGGCATGCTCGGTGTTTACGAAGAAATTCCTAAAGATTTACTCGAACTCGTAGAAGACGTAGTGCTTAACAGAAGAAGCGATGCAACCGAAAGGCTTGTCACTAAAGCAGATGAAATCAAAGCGCTAGAAGAAGAAGCAAAATCAAATGGGGGAGCAAAGATTGCAGCTCCAGCGGCAGAAGCATGGAGACTAGGCCCAGTCGAGGAACGCTTAAAACATGCTCTAGTCAAAGGCATTGATGCCTTCATAGATAAAGATGTTGAAGAAGCTCGTTTGGATTCAGCTAAGTACACTCGCCCACTCGCCATTATTGAAGGCCCACTGATGGACGGTATGCGAGTCGTAGGAGATCTCTTCGGTGCAGGTAAAATGTTTTTACCTCAAGTGGTTAAATCTGCACGCGTGATGAAAAAAGCCGTAGCTCATTTAACGCCGTTCATGGAAGAAGAAAAACGCCTCCACCTAGCAGCTGGTGGAGACGCTCAGCCAAATGGAAAATTCTTAATCGCAACAGTCAAAGGTGATGTTCACGACATTGGTAAGAATATCGTAGCAGTTGTCCTTGCCTGCAATAATTACGAAGTAACAGATCTAGGTGTCATGGTCCCATGCGATAAGATCCTAGCAGAAGCAAAACGTATTGGAGCTGACGTGATTGGTTTATCAGGGCTTATCACCCCGTCCCTAGATGAGATGGTACATGTAGCTAAAGAAATGAAACGCCAAGGTTTCACCCAGCCGCTACTGATTGGTGGTGCAACCACAAGTGCTGCTCATACTGCAGTCAAGATTGCTCAAGAATATCCTGCAGGTGTAGTACATGTTTTAGATGCATCCCGGGTAGTCAATGTGGTGAGCTCTCTACTCTCTAAAGAGCGTAAGCCGTTATTTCTTTCAGAAAATGAAATAAAACAGCAAAAACAACGTGAAGAATTTGCTGCCCGTAGAGCAAGGTCTCCTCTTATTTCATTAGGCCTTTCTCGTGAGCGTAAACCAAGTTTTGATTGGCAAGCTGTTGATATCCCGAAACCTTCATTTTTAGGGACAAAAATATTTAAAGAAGTCCCATTAACTGAGGTTGTCCCTTTAATTGACTGGGGTCCTTTCTTTAGTGCTTGGGAACTTGCAGGAAGATTCCCTGATATTCTAAAAGACGAAATTGTGGGTGTAGAAGCAACGAAGCTATATGCCGATGCCCGCACCTTACTTGACCGTATTGTAAAAGAGAAACTCTATACCGCTAAAGCAGTAGTTGGCTTTTGGCCATGTAACGCAGTAGGTGAAGATATTGAAGTTTACTCAGATGAATCGCGCACGAAAGTTGTCACCACTTTCCATACACTGCGTCAGCAATTAGATAAACCAGTAGGCCAATTTAATACGGCTTTATCGGATTTTGTTGCACCTAAATCTAGTAACCGAATCGACTACATGGGTGGATTCGCAGTTACAGCAGGTCACGGCGTAGAACGGTTAGCTCAGGAATTCAAAGCAGCTCATGATGACTACTCTGCTATTATGGCTCAGGCCTTAGGCGATAGACTTGCTGAAGCTATGGCAGAAAAATTCCATAAATTTGCGCGTGAAGTATGCCAATTTGGTCTCAGTGAAAACTTATCGAACGAAGATCTTATTCGTGAACGATACCGCGGCATTAGACCAGCTCCTGGTTATCCTGCTTGCCCAGATCACACGGAGAAACCAATTCTTTTTGAACTTCTTAAGGCAACAGATGCAACCGGGATTACACTTACAGAAAGTTGTGCTATGGCTCCTGCAAGTAGTGTCTCTGGTTGGTATTTTAATCATCCAGACTCGAAATACTTTGGCGTAGGTAAAATTGGTAGAGACCAAATTCAGGACTATGCTCAGCGTAAAGGTTGGCCTGTCACTGAAGCCGAGCGCTGGCTTGGACCTTACCTAGACTACGATCCGCGTTAAGCAGAACGTTTTACAGTGGTAGATCTAAGTGACGTGTAGCCAAAAAAGGCTAAAGCAGCAGCAAAGATCACAAACCAATCACCAAATTGTACGTAGAAACTGAGTTTTCCTATCCAGCGTGAATCACGCTCTACATCGACAGTTTGGGTAGTACGTAAATAAATATTACCGTCTGCATTTTGCACATGGAAGCGAACAATACCGAATTCATCTATCCAACCGCTCCAGCCTGCATTGCCGTCGCGTATAACTGGGCGACGTGTTTCTACTGCACGCAGAACGGAATGCGCTGCATGCTGAACAGCCGCACCCTCTTCTCCATACCAAGCATCATTGGTTGGAACAAACAGTACATCTGAACCTGCTAAGACATTCTCACGTGCCAGTGAGGGATAAACATCTTCGTAGCAAATAAGTGTACCAAATGCAGTTGAACCCATGGGTAAAGTTACCACAAAAGGTTCAGCACTTTGCCCAGGTGTGAAATCAGAACCAATAGGTACTACTTTAGATAACCAGCCTAAAATAGGACGAAGTGGGATATATTCTCCAAAGGGTACCATGTGGCGCTTAGCATAAGCCTTAGGCTCTAAGCCGTCTTTAGGCGTAACTAAAAACGCTCCATTAAACCACTGTTCAGGCGCTACCGATGTTGCCTGATTTATTCCAACAGCTCCAAGCATTAAAGAAGAGCGAGCACTCGCAGAGACATGCTCGACAAAAGACTTCATATTCTGATCCCCTTTAACGGGCCACGGCATAGAGGCTTCAGGCCATACAATTAAATCCGGATGGGTATGTCCTGCTTTAAGCGTTAAATCACGAAACGTTGTGATGATACTAGGACCTTGAGCAGCATCCCATTTTTCTGCCTGAGGGATCTTAGGTTGAACAAATGCAATACGAGCAAGTGGCCTTTCAAATATACGTCTTACAAAGGGCTGAACCTCGACTAAAAAGATACACAAACAACTGAGCAGTAAAAAGACTGCTACCCAAAATTCCTGACTGCGTTTTTTAAGTAAAGCAAATCCATCGCGAGGAAGTTCCTCATCATAATTACCTGAAAATATTGCCTGATCTTCGAAAAATAATCTGTGTGCATAAGCAGCAAAACCAAGGTTCATGGCAATTAGCACAAAGGAAACGCCGTAAGCACCTGTGAAAGCAGCAATTTGTAAGATAACAGGACGCTGCCACTGACTAACAGCAAGAGGTAGCCATGGAAATCCAGTTAAGACCCAAGTCCTAGACCATTCATTTACTACCCAAAGGCCAGCTAAGCCCATTTGAACAGCCACACGCACTGCGTGCGTTTGCTCACGCATACGAGGAACAGCCCACCAAACAGCTAGATACCATAGCCCTACCCAAATTCCGATAAACGGTGCGAGTAAGAAAAGTCCAACCCATGTTACATGGTGCAGCCAAAATAAAAGAATCGTCCAAGAAATCACCTGTGCGGCACCTAACGTTACTACATATAATTTAAATGAAGGTCTGCGGTACGCCCATAGAACAGCAGGAGCTGCAAAAGCGTATGCAAATTCAGGTGTCTTAAGCGGCGGAAAAGATGCAACCGTTAATGCCGTTGTAACGACTAGAACAATTGCAGCCCAAACGTACTGAGCATTTTTTTCCCAAAATGAAACAGTGGGTTCATAGGGATCAGGTACATTCATAAGACTGTGCAAATTAACTCTAGAACAATTAACTTATCCCTGACCGTGGCACTGCTTATATTTTTTACCACTTCCACAAGGGCAAGGATCATTGCGACCTACTTTAGGTGCTTCCCTACGTATTGTGATCTTTGGTAATTGAATTTCTGGCTCAGGAGCCGGCTCACCTGGTGCAATACTCTGCTGAGCAGGAGCAGCTTCGATGACATTATCTGGCCCCTGCGTCTTAGCACTGCGTGCTAAGATTGTGAGCATATTCTCAAAGGATTCCAGATTGGAAGCGCTTCTGAAAAGCCCTGTGCAAATTTGTAAGCGCACATTGTTCATCAGCTCCTCAAAATACCTGTATGCTTCTGACTTGTACTCAATGAGTGGATCTTTTTGGCCGTAGCTGCGTAACCCAATCGAGCGGCGCAGTTCTTCCATTTCTGTTAAATGTTCCTGCCAGTGGTGATCAATAGCATTAATCACAACATAGCGCTCAACAGAGCCTAAGGATTCTGAATTCTCAATTGCCTCTTTGATACCATAAGCTGCTTTAATCTTATCTACAATCTTAGCAGCAATCGCTTCAACGTCTGAACCCTGGATCTCATCAGACTTTATGCCTGCTGGGAAATGTGAATTAAGCCATCCAACCAGACTGTCGATAGAGGATTGTGCAGCTCCAGTCTTTAAACCGAAACCAGCAATCTCTACACGGTTAGCTACTTCTTCATAAACCTGCTCGAAGATGATATCTTTTGGACGATCCGCTACGATTGCTCCGTTACGGATTCCGTAGATAACTTCGCGCTGCTGATTAAGCACATCATCATACTGTAAGAGTCGCTTACGAATTGAGAAATTCTGCTGCTCGACTTTTTTCTGAGCTGATTCAATCGAACGATTCAAGAGCGGATGCTCTAATTCTTCGCCCTCTTGCATGGAGCCTTCCATAAGACGTGATGCTAGATTTCCCTGCAGGAAACGGCGCATCAAATCATCTTCCAAGGAAAGGAAGAATTTAGTTAAGCCAGGATCTCCCTGACGTGAACAACGTCCACGAAGCTGTCTATCTACACGGCGAGATTCATGACGCTCTGTGCCGATCACATAAAGACCACCTACATCACGTACACCTTCACCGAGTTTAATATCGGTACCACGGCCTGCCATATTAGTAGCAATCGTGACTGCACCACGTAAGCCAGCACGAGATACAATCTCAGCTTCTTGCTCATGGAATTTTGCATTTAAAACGGTATGGATAATTCCTGTTCTACGTAACATACGAGACAACACCTCTGAGGATTCAACACTGGTTGTTCCTACAAGTACGGGCTGACCACGTTTATTAGCCGATTCAATTTCATTAACTACTGCGTTATACTTATCGCGACGTGTCTTAAATATTGAATCATTCTTATCGATACGAATACACGGCTTGTTCGTAGGAATAGTCTGTACCGATAAGCGGTAAATTTCATGGAACTCAGTTGCTTCCGTTTCAGCCGTACCTGTCATACCGGCTAACTTCTCATACATACGGAAGTAATTTTGAATAGTGATTGTAGCGTAGGTACGCGTCTCACGTTCAATATCCACACCTTCTTTTGCTTCAACCGCTTGATGAAGACCATCAGACCAGCGTCTTCCTGGCATTACGCGTCCCGTATTTTCATCAACAATCATTACCTTACTCTCAGGTGATGGAGTAACAACATACTCTACATCGCGCTCATACAATGTGTACGCTTTAAGTAGCTGCGATATAGCATGAATTTCCTCTGACACTTGCGCATACGTTTGCTGCGAAGCTAATTTCTTAGCTTCACGCTGCTCTGGAGTCATCGACGTATCTTTATCTAAATCAGAAAACTCTGTAGCTAAGTCAGGTAAAACGAATGCATCTGGATTATCAGGACGAAGACGTGTGCGGCCAATTTCTGTTAAATCAGCTTGGTGCTGGCGCTCATCTACTACGAAGTAAAGCTTCTCCTTAATCTTATAGCCTTCGTCTTTATTTAGATCTGAATTTACATCTGTTTCGAGTTTATCGAGCGCTTTACGCCATTCTGGATTCTCAAGAATACGAAGCAGCTGCTTATTCTTAGGAGTACCCATTTTCACTTGTAAGAGTAACCTCAGTGCATGGTCTTTTTGTTCACTACTTGGCGCACTTTGTTCTAAAATCTCTTTAGCCTCACTAGCTAATTTATTACAAAACCTTGTTTGATCAGAAAATAGTTGGTCGATGCCCGGCTTAAGACGAGTGAAAGGCTGTTCACGTTCAATAGGAGCAGGTCCTGAAATAATTAGTGGCGTACGTGCTTCATCGATTAAAATCGAATCCACTTCGTCAACAATACAGTACCAGTGATCGCGCTGGACCTGATCTTCTTTACGCGTTGCCATGCCATTATCGCGCAAATAATCGAACCCAAATTCACTGGCTGTTCCGTAGGTTATGTGGCGAGAGTACATGTCTCGTCTTACAGCAGGAGCCATCTGCTGCTGAATACATCCAACGGTTATACCTAAGTAATTATATAAATTACCCATCCACTCGGAGTCACGGCGGGCAAGGTAATCATTTACAGTCACAAGCTGCGTATTACGGCCTGTAAGCGCATTTAAATAAAGAGGAAGTGTAGCAACTAATGTCTTACCTTCTCCAGTTGCCATTTCTGCAATCTTACCCTGATGCAGCGCCATGCCACCAATTAACTGGGTATCAAAATGTACCATGTCCCAAGTTAATTCATGATCGCACACAACAACGGTGCGTCCACACAGCCGGCGTGCTGCATTCTTAACTGCAGCAAACGCTTCAGGAAGAATCTGATCTAAAGTCTCTCCTGCCTTAAGGCGGGCCATAAACTCTTCGGTCTTAGCCTTTAGTTGGTCTTCAGGCAGAGCCTGATATGCCATTTCAATCTCGTTGATCTTGGCAACGATAGGACGGCTTGTTTCTAAGAACTTCCGGTAATGCCGACCTGCAAAAGGTTTAAACAAAAAAGAGAGCATGAAAGATCAGGAGATAGCCGCCGAACGTGATTTTTGCAAACGACAAATGGTGGGTTTAAAAGCCTACACAAGTCTTTATAGGTCAACAGGTTTTGAAAATGAAATTTGGCCTTAAATCTCAGTACGGTCCCCGAATCGAAGCATTAACCTTCGAGGTATAGAAATCGGCGAGTTTTTTATGGAGCTCGGTGGATAGTTTAGGGAGCTCAGATGACCTTGCATTACGCTGTGCCTGCTGCGGACTTTTACCCCCAGGAATGATCACTGAAACAGCGTCAAAATCCAGACACCACCTAAGTGCTAAATCCCCCAAAGTCTGACCACTTGGGACAAGCGCTTTTAATTCATCAGCTAACTCTACTGCCTTTTCAAAGGGCAGCCCTGCAAATGTTTCACCTACATTAAACTTTGCTCCGTCCCTATTAAAGTTTCGGTGATCGTTTTCTGGAAAATGAGTTTCCTTAGTAATACGGCCACTTAGCACTCCACTGGCTAGAGGTAAACGAACAATGAGTGCTACGTTTTTTTTCTTCGCTTCTTCAAACAACGTGTGAATTGGTTTCTGTCTAAAAATATTAAAAATAATCTGCAAAGAAGTTAATCCTTCCTGATTCAAACAGATAAGCGCTTCTTGCATAGACTCTACACTCGCTCCAAAGCCTTTAATTTTACCTTCTTTTTTAAGCTCTCGTAAATGCATGAAGACTTCCCCCTGACGCATCACCTCAGTAGGAATACAGTGAAGCTGAGTAAGATCGAGTGCTTCAACACCAAGTCGTTTAAGGGAGGCCTCTGTATGCTCTCTAATGCCAGCTCTGCTAAAATTTTCAGGCCAACCAGGAGGACTAAAACGTCCAAGCTTAGTTGCAATAAAAGGCTTCTCGCCGGTTTCTTTTAAAAATTTACCAATGATTGTTTCACTACGGCCTTTGCCGTAAACATCTGCTGTATCAAAGAAGTTAGTTCCCGTTTCAATCGCTGCTTTAAGAGTACTCAGAGCTGTTTGTTCACTGACGTCACCCCACTCAGCGCCTATTTGCCATGTACCTAGACCAACTTCACCGATAGCAATACCCGTAGAGCCAAAAATACGTTTTTTCATAGTAGAAACAGCCTTCCCTTCAGCTTACTTAATTTGTCCTCTGAAATACTCTATTGTGCGTCCCAGTCCTTCTTCAAGTTGAACCTCAGGTTTCCACTTAATTGTTTTCTTTGCTAAGCTTACATCAGGTCTACGCTGTTTAGGGTCATCTGCTGGAAGCGGCTTGAAGACTATTTTAGATTTTCCGCCTACTAACTTCAGTGTCATTTCAGCGAGCTCTAACATAGTAAATTCACCAGGGTTACCTAAGTTCATAGGTCCTATAATTTTTTCCTGCCCCATGAATTTTACAAATCCGTCGATTAAATCGCTGACGTAACAAAAAGAGCGGGTCTGGGAACCTTTACCGTAAACGGTAATATTTTGTCCGCGCAGTGCTTGAATAATAAAATTAGAAACAACGCGACCATCATCCTCATGCATACGTGGGCCATAGGTATTAAAAATACGTACAACCCGAATATCTACTTTATTCTCACGGTGGTAATCAAAGAAGAGTGTCTCAGCACAGCGTTTGCCTTCATCATAACAGGAACGTTTACCGATTGGATTTACGTTTCCCCAGTAAGATTCAGGCTGTGGATGAACTTTAGGATCCCCATAGACTTCACTTGTACTTGCTTGAAATACACGCGCTCTCACACGTTTTGCTAATCCTAAACAGTTAATCGCTCCCATAACGGAAGTCTTCACTGTTTTAATTGGATTATACTGATAATGAGGAGGTGAAGCTGGACATGCCAAATTATAGATCTGGTCTACCTCAAACTTAAACGGATCAATGACATCGTGACGTACAAATTCAAAATCAGGATGCGTAAGTAAATGCTTAATGTTTTGCTTACGGCCCGTGAAGTAGTTGTCCATACAAACAACTTCGTTTCCGTCTTTAAGAAGACGGTCACATAAGTGGGATCCTAGAAAGCCAGCTCCTCCGGTAACAAGAATACGCATGGTGCAGATATAAAAAGGCAATCGGTCGTCTTTGGCGAGCTCTTGCTTAGGGCTAAAACTAAAATATTACTTCCTAAAACAGCAGTACTTTATGCTAAGTGTGCAGCACCAGCCTCATAGCGCTTAATCCATTCAAGATGCCATTCACCAAAGTCCCCTGCCTCAATATGAGCTCTTGCTTGTGCTACCACATCTAAGAAGAAATGCAGATTGTGAATCGTAAGTAATGTACCGCTAAGCATTTCTCCAGACACGGCTAAATGTCTGAGATAAGCTCTCGAAAAAGTCCGGCACGTATAATTGTCTAGTCCCTCTACAATAGGCCTTGGATCTGTTTTAAAACGCTCGTTACGCAAATTCATTGGCCCATCTGGTGTGAAAACAAGCCCATTACGCGCCACTCGACTTGGCATAACGCAGTCGAACATATCTACACCCAGAGCTATCATCTTCAAAATCTGAGGAGGAGTTCCTAGTCCCATCGTATACCTCGGTTTGTCTTTAGGCATGAACGGAGTTGAAGCACCCACTTGCTTAAGCATTTCAGGTTCTGGCTCTCCAACACTCACACCCCCTACTGCATAACCTGGAAAATTCATTGCCGCTAATGTCTCAGCAGCTTCGCGTCTTAAATCATCAAAGGTAGAGCCTTGAACGATAGCAAAAACATGATGCCCATTTTCTAAGAACCCATTGCCTTGTGAGATTTCTAAACATTGCTTAGCCCACTTTAAACTCCGCTTCACAGAAATAGCACATTCGTCTTTTGTACATGGCCAAGGAGGGCATTCATCTAAAACCATGGCGATATCAGAGCCTAAATTAGCCTGAATCGTCATCACTTCTTTAGGACCTAGAAACAGCCGTTTACCATCTAAGTGAGAGGCAAAGAAGACACCGTCTTCACGAATGTCTCGTAATTTAGCTAAACTAAAGACCTGAAAGCCTCCGCTATCTGTAAGAATGGGGCCATCCCAACCCATAAATTTATGCAACCCTCCGAGCTCTTTAATGACCTCACTTGTGGGTCTTAAGTTAAGGTGGTAGGTATTCCCCAAAATGATCTGTGAGCCTATGTCCTTAAGCTGCACTGGGGTAGTCGCCTTTACCGTCCCCTGTGTTCCAACTGGCATAAAGATAGGTGTTTGCACAATACCATGCCTTGTATGCAGGCGGCCGCGCCTGGCAGCTGTGTGGGTATCAGTTTTTAAGAGATCAAACACCGGTTTCATTGGCTAGTCGTTGAATAAACGCACCTTCCACAGTCCTTGACCACCGCCAAGGTTCAAGCCATAAATGAGGAGTGCTATTGGTCATCGATAACTACGATTCCTTTACCTTCAACCTGGTTCAATACTTTGGTCAGCTTGGCGTGAACCAGCAGATATACCGTAATGACCAGATAACACCCGCTGAGGCGCTTGCACTGAACCCAGACAGAGTCCTGATTTCTCCTGGCCCTTGTTCCCCTAAGGAAGCTGGCGTGTCCTTAGATATCATTAAAGCTTTTGCTGGTAAAAAGCCGATCTTTGGAGTCTGTTTAGGCCACCAATCCGTGGGACACTACTTTGGCGGCAAGGTAATCCGTGCTGACCGTTTAATGCATGGCAAAGTCTCTCCTATCCTACATAACGGAAAAGACTTGTTTAAAGGCATGCCTAACGGCTTCAAAGCTACCCGCTACCACTCTTTACTCGTTGAAAAATCAAGTTTTCCTGAGTCCCTAGAAATCACAGCTGAAACAGCAGAAGGTGAAGTCATGGGCCTTCGTCATAAAACTCTCCCTATTTGGGGTGTTCAATTTCATCCGGAGTCCATTGCGACTGAAGGCGGAATGAAAATCTTGGAAAACTTTCTAACCCTCAATTGAGGAATACCCCATGCGTTGCCCTAAGTGTACATCTATCGAAGACAAAGTAATCGATTCACGTATCAGTAAAGAAGGAAGCTCAATTCGTCGCCGCAGAGAGTGCCTTGAGTGCAATCACCGTTATACAACAACAGAATCCGTAGTGCGTGATGGCATGGTTGTTATCAAGAGAGACGGAAGACGTGAAGATTTTGATCGTGAAAAACTAGTACGTGCAGTGCGTGCAGCATGTCACAAACGGCCGATTGATTCTGAACAAATTTCAATGCTCATTGAAGACACAATTGACGCGCTTGAGGCTCAATATGAAGTTGATATTCCTTCAGAAGCTATTGGCGAAGGTCTAATGCAACGCATTAAAACGATGGATCCAGTGGCCTATGTTCGATTTGCGAGTGTTTACAAAGAATTTAGAGACGTTTCTGGCTTCGTAGATGAGATCAGTGCTTTAGCTAAGACTAAAAACCGGTGAAGAAAAGTTCCGCCTCTGCGGACGACATTCGCCGTCTGCATTTCATCAACGCCCTTTTCGACCAAGTTACGGGTAACGACCTATACTTAGCTCAGCAAATCAGGGATGGAATTGCTTTTAGTGTGGCTGAACTAGAAAAACAAGTTACCGAAAATCCAGAAACAGCAGCCACATTCGATACTGCATTTAATGCAGCTGCTGCAAAGCTATTGGAAAAGTTTTGTTTAAAGCAAAGTGAGCGAGGTTTCTTTCATTGGGATGCAACCAAGACGCTACACTCAGCAACGCCATTATTTGCACGCTCTGAAATAATGGAAGGCTTGAGGTACCTGGCTAGCTTTAAGGATTCAACACTTCTAGTTACCAATCTAAGACCAGCTCTCTTGCCAGATAACCGAATGAAGACCCCTAAGCGCAAACGCGAATATATGGAGCTACTCGCCTTTATTCGCGGTCTTGCAGCAGCTAGAACAAAACGAAACTCTGATCTACAGCTTATCTTTTTGTGAGTATAGTGATTTAACTTTTTTTTAGTATGGCAAAAACACTGTTCCAAAAAATTATTGACCGCGAGATTCCTGCTAAGATCGAATATGAAGATAGTCTTTGCATTGTGATTCATGACATTGAACCTCAAGCACCTGTACATCTTTTGGTCATTCCTAAGAAACTAATAGCTCGGGTAGCAGTCGCAGAAGAGTCAGACCAAGCTCTATTAGGTCACTTACTGATCACTGTATCAGCACTAGCTAAAAAACTTAATTTAGAGCAGGGATTTCGCGTTATTATTAATAATGGACCTCATGCCTGCGAAAGTGTGCCACATATGCATATTCACGTACTTGCTAAACGCCAAATGACCTGGCCTCCTGGCTAAGCGCATCTTGTAATTTTTGTTAAAATCTATATATTATAATCATGAATCAATTAATAAAACTTTGCCTATTAATATCAGTTTTAACTCTTGGATCTAGCGCCCTTAACGCTGCTAGCAACCAAGCAGCTAAGAACAATTATCCACTTACAACCTGTGTTGTATCTGGTGACGATTTACAAGAAATGGGACATCCATTCACCTATATTCACAAAGAAGAAGGTAAGGCGGATCGCACAGTCATATTCTGCTGCAAAAATTGCGTAGATGATTTCAAGAAGGATCCTAAAAAATACTTAGCGATACTCGATGCGGCAGAAATGAAAGCTAAGAAATAAGGTTCTTTGCTTAACAAATAAAATACAAAAAAGGCCCAGAATTAATTCTGGGCCTTTTTGTTTTAATTAATTCCTGAAAATGGAATTAGAAACTTATCGTGTTAGTTAATGAATAGTACCTAGGCATTGCATCATAAACAGCGTCATTGATTCCTGAGTATCCATTCACTGGGTTTGGAAGAATCACGATATGATAGTGATTAAATACGTTAGTTACATTGAGCTGAGTTTTGAATGTAACCTTACGGAATTTATGACTGTATGCCAAAATTGGGTCTAACCTAAACTGATTAGGTAGTGCATATACCTTGTCTGGCACACCTGGGATTGGCCCGTTCGGGTAGTAGAAAAATGAATTATTTTTCCATGTCATAATCACTGTAGCTCCGATATCTAAGCCTTTTAATTTTCCTGCAAAACTATACATGTTAGTGTAATTGAATGCATACGTAGGATATCCCACTGTACTATCACCACTTTGCTGAACTGTTAAAACAGGCGAAGGAGTAAATCCAGGATTAATCTGAATAGATGAAATTGGCAGTCCTGTTTTACCTGTAAGTATAGCACCGTGCACAGGGTCCACCACTTTCAATACTAATGCAGCAGCAGACGAAGATAGAATGGCTCCACTTATAGGCAGAGGGTTAGCATAATAAGAACTGGTTGAACTGCTCATCATTGAGACCGTCAGTGGCACAGCACCCGCTGTCGTTGATGCAACAGTTAAACTCTTAGAATTATAAGTGGCAGGTACATAAACAACTGTTCCATCTGCGTATGTAACTTGACCTGCAGAATTTTGGTTAAATTGGTCATTATACAATTGGTTGTAATTCACGTTGCTTGATATTTTACCCTTAGTCCAAGCAGCAGAAAAACGCATTCTCCATTGTGCACTCGGAGCAACTGTTGCAGCTAAGTTAATACCTTCTGAATTACGATCTACAGTAATCCAAGTGCTAGGAGCAGCACCATACCTACCGTTCAAGCCTGATGGATTTATGTCAAAAGATAGGAGATTAGTTATTGCAAGAGGCTCATTGGTTGAAGCCACATGAAATAAAGCTACAGAACCAGAGATAAAGTTAGTTTTATTTGAAAACTTAATACCAACTTCTTCGCCTAAACCATGCGCTGTACCACCATAATTACCGTAAGGATCACCGTTACCAGCTGAAGGCGGATTGTAAGAATCTGAGAAATTAAAATATGGGTGTAGATAATGATTTAGTTCATAATTAAGCCCTGCATTGTAACTAAACAATGTACCCTTAGTTAAATAATAATTTTGAGGTGCTGCTACTTCTGTCAGAAGTGTACTGGAATTATACATCAATCGAGCACCTAATAAAGTATGCAACTTATTATCAAGCCAAGCTGTGTCATTAATGAAAAAGTATCCTTTATTAATGGTTGTTAATAGCGAGTAGTTCTGTCCACCAATTGAAGATACCCCAAGTGGATTGGAAGGAGAAATGAGTGCAGGATTAATTTGGTTATTAATCTGAAGAGAATAGTTAGCCCCATTATAACTCATAAACGGAGCAAAAGGCCCCCATAGTGGATACTTTACAGGGCCATTCCCGATAGGGATATACACGGAGGGAACTATTGAGCGTCCAGCATTTACTGAGGCAGTTGCTGGATTAACTAGCGTGTTCCAATTACCGTCTGTTTGGAAATAGGTGTATGAAATCTTTGCATTAATTGTTCTGTTGAAATCTGCACCAATTAACGTTTGAGATTTCGCAAAATTACCTAGTTCATTAGTGAGTACTACACTTGCTCTAAATGCTTTAGATCTAACAGCGTAATTTTGATTTTGCGCAGGTGCTTTTCCAGTAGATGCAAGAGCCCAGGTTCCTGTTGGATTTGTAGTCACTGTAGGAGACAAAATGCTCGAGAAGTTTGAAGCATTCATGCGTGGATCAAGCAGGTTGTCATATCCGGCATCTAATTCTGTAGATACCATACTATTCCACTTTGTCTGTGCAGTTGCTGTTACCCATGAGTGATTAAAACTCTCAACACCCCACTTACCATCTAAAGCATCAACATTACTCCAATTGATAAAGCCATTACCAATTAATCCCATTCCGCTGGCTCCACTGTTAGCGGCAGCCATTTGATTTGTAGCTAATAAGTAATGAAGCGTATTACCATTACGAACATCAAACGAAGTACTTGGTGCAGTAACTGTCTGACTAGACATGTTCTCGATACGATTATAACGTAATTTCTCAGCTGTAACACGTATGACTGTATTTTTTACAGGACGTGCTGCTATCTGCATATACTGTGCCTGCATTGGTCCACCTAAAAATTGCTCAAATCCAGCAACCTGCTGACTAAGTAGCACCAGGCGAACAGAAAAATTATCGCTACCTACCCCATAGTCTAGCTGTCCAAGTTTAGCTCCATATTGATCGTTTTTATACGTAAAAGATCCTGTCGGAAGCTGCCTGAAACGAGCTTGTTTAGAAACCATATTAACAACTCCTCCTGCACCACCCGTACCATAGAGTAAGGACTGAGGACCATTAATAACCTCTACTCTTTCAATATCAAAATTTCCTGTCGTGCCGTTTGAGCCAGCAATAGACATGAACGTATCGCGGCGCATAACAGTCGAAGAAAGTCCTCTAAGACTAATTGAATTACCGGCATTTTGTGGGTTAGTTAATGGATTAGTTGTCGCATTCTTACCCGGTATCGTCGTCGCTATTCCAGAGCCTGCGGAATAGTTCTGTATCATCGCTTCAACAGACGTAGTTTCACCTACATCTTTCATAAAAGCATCAGTAAAGATATCAGCTGTAATGGGAAGATTCTGCAGTGCCGTATTAAACTGAGTCATTGAATTAGAATTCAATGCACCGTAACTTTTATCAGAATCCTCTGTGACCTGAAATGGATTTAGGGTAACTACCTCACCACGACTTGAGCCTGGACGGGGAGACTGTGTGGCAGCGGCTGTGGAATCCTGCGCATTAAGTGCAACAGCAGCAGAACCGGCAAGAATAAGGACTAGCGCCTTAAACGAAGAGCATACAGAGCTCATATAATTACTCTTAGGGGTTAGGGTATTTGTGTTCATTTAATAAAAGGGGTAAACAATCCATCGTAACTGGGTTGAAAGGAACTACCTGCCAAGAAATTTAACGACAGCCTCAGTGCGTGACTGGACATGAAGCTTTTCATAAACTGAATGGATGTGAGTTCTTACAGTACTCATCGTAATACTCAATTTTTCAGCTATTTCTTTATAAAGAAATCCTTCAGCAAGTAGTTTAAGAATTTCGTTCTCCCGAGGTGAAAGCTCTCTCATGGGACTTGAAGCAGCACGTAAGTGATGGAAATGTGCGACTACTTTGCGTGCAATCTGCATAGACATAGGTGCTCCGCCAGCACTCACATCTTGCACTGCTTGTACCAATTCTGCAGCAGACATATTCTTAAGCAAATACCCATTCGCTCCAGACCTTAAGGAATCAAAAATCATCTCCGTTTCTTCATATGTCGTAAGCATCAGCACCTGCATTTTAGGACACTTTTGCTTTATAACGGACACAACGTCTATCCCACTCATTTTGGGTAGGTTAATATCTACTAAGGCAACATCAGGAGAATCTTTACTGATTCCTACAATCGCATCTTCCCCGTTCGCATACGCATTCAAGCAGCGTGTAGTTGGTGGATTGTTGAATAATTTGATCAACTGTTCACGCGTACCCTTATTATCCTCAACAATTGATATCGTGATACTCATTCAGGGTTTATAGGGATATTCTACTAATCTGCTACACTTTAACACAATAGGCCTTTTATACCATCGTACGAACATACTACCTAGGTGACGACTTACACTGGGACACTAATCTCGATTGTTGTACCTTTACCGATTACAGATCGTATTATAAATTGCCCACCAATGACTTGTAAACGCTGGGCCATATTTAAAACTCCATCACCAGAAGTTGCCTGAACCTTAAAATCAAAGCCCTTCCCATCATCTCGTATCACAATTTTAAAGTGTTCATCGGCCCCACTAATTTCTATCCATACTGTAGTCGCAGAAGCATGCTTAAGGATATTTGTAATAGCCTCCTTAACGACTAGGAAAAGGTTATGCCTTACTTCGGAACTGAACCCGATTTCCGAAGGGTACTCCGGCAAATTAAGAAGGCACTTAACTCCTCCATTTCTTAGTTTTTCTACGCAGTACTGACCTATATAACTAATAAGATTAGGTAGATTATCGTTCTTAGGATTAATGGCCCATACGATTTCATCTAAGGACTTAAGCATGTCCGTTGCAGTGGTTGTGATCTGCTTAAGACTTTCCTCCGACTGCTCAGAGCCAGGCTTATATTGTTGAGCAATTTCACTGATTAACTTGATTTGCGAAAGACTGCCTCCCACATCGTCATGAATATCACGTGCAATACGTGCTCGTTCACTAAGTAGTGCAGTTTTTTGTTCAGCTATAATGAGATCTTTTTTCAATCTCCTGAAAGAAAAGATCCGAACAATTCCAATCACTATGCCCGTGAAAGAGAGTATAATAATACCCTCAAACCAAAGTGTCTGCCAAAAAAAGTGCCCCACAGAGACGACCAGCACAGTTGGCGTCTGATTCCAGACGCCCATTTCATTACAGGCAGAAACTTTAAATACATATTCCCCAGGACCAAGTTGGGGCAAAATAACGTTTTTTTGCAGCCCTAGCTCATTCCAGTCTCCATCTAACCCATCGAGTCTGTAGCGATATCTAATTTTTTCAGGTGCAGAATACTCAAGTGCACTGAAGGTAATAAATAATTTACTATAATTTGAAGGAATATCTATATGCTGCTTGCCCTGTGAAAAATAAACAACTGAGCGCGCATCCGCAAAACTCTTAAGCTTAAGGTTATCATTAAGTTTATACAGTCGATCATCTAAGGTAACTGATTCAATGACTACTTCAGGTACAATAGGATTATTATTAATTCGGTCAGGATGAGCTACAACCAGTCCTAGATTTGTTGAAAATGAAACATTACCAGCACGATCTACACAGGCCGTGGGTGCATTACCGTACTGAGCTTGGAAACCCCTTAGCCCGTCCTGACTTCCAAAGATATAGGGATGTAGTTGTGTGTCATTGCCAGAAATAAATGCCTGTAAATCTTTTTTTGTAAAACGGCTAATGCCGTGAGAGCTAGCCACCCAAAGATTATTTTTATAGTCAGTTACAATCTGCCAGATTGAATTATCAACTAACCCATCCTTGGTTGTTATAAATCTAAAATTGCCATCTTTTAAGTGCCCTAGCCCTGCACCAGAATATCCAATCCACAAACTACCATCTGTAGTAGCTGCAAGGCAGCGTACTGAGCGTGACGAGCTTACTTCAATCGCAGTATCTACCTGAACTTTATTGTTACGTATATTAAAGACACGCCCTTCTGAAGTACCAAAGTAAATAACATGATCTGGGGTTTCTGTAATTGAGCGTATGTTTCTTACATCTGAAGGAGTCTTATATACAGTCAGCTTTTCGTCTTTGATGTGATTTAAACAAGCAGGTTCGTCTGTTGAGAACCATAACGAATCATCACTCGCCAAATAAAGTGCTCTCACAGTATCGCTAGTAAGACCACTCCCCTTATTCCACGTCTTATATTTATTGTTGGATACGTTTATTTGTTTCAGCCCTTGGCCTCTCGTTCCTAACCAAAGATATCCTGCTTGATCAGCGATTATAGCAGTGGGTGAAAGAGCGCCCATTTTTTGAATGAGTGGTACTTCTTTCCAGCTCTTAAATTCGTTATTCAAAACCTGCCCACTGCCGGTAACAACCCAAGACGTTTTACTTGTATCTACACATACTGAAATAGTAGATTCAAACGGCATTCCTGATTTACGACCTACAAATTCAAGTGTTTTTAAACGCAGACGGTTTAAACCACCGCTTGCAGTACCAGCCCAAATATTACCTTCATGATCCTCTAAAATACATCTAATCGCATGCTGTGAGGTAGCTACATATTCAATAGCGTTTCCGTCAAAACGAATTAATCCATGTGCGTCTGTTCCTAGCCATACCGCCCCAAGACTGTCCTCCATAAGACATTTAGGAAGAATTTCAGATTCGAAGCTGTACTCTAATGATAAAATTCCTGCTTCACTATATCTCAGCAAGTGAGAGCCAGAACATACCCAAAGCCCACCGAGTTTAGCCTTGGTAATAACAATATGCTCATCATCGACTTTGAATTTAGAAGTAAATACCCCGTGAACAATTGTCCCCACCTCTTTTCCTAACGAACACCACGCTACGCCATTTTCATCTAAGATAAGTGTCGTTGATAAAGTATCCTTGTAGGGATCCTTCAATTTAATCCTATCTATATGATCCTTAGTTAAGCTATAAAGATGACCACTAATTAAAAAGTAAACTTCTGATGATTTATCATCAGCCATACCCATAAGTTCGCCTGTTGGAACACCATCTGCATGGGTATAAATTTTAAATTCGTCGCGACTGATTCTTAACAGTGTTTCGCGGAAAGTACTCATCCATAGCCAGTGTGCTCCATTACTGGCAGCTAACATTGAAGTGTAGCCGTTAAACACTACGCCTGTTTCGTGTTTAAGTGGTACAGCTTCAAACTCTGTACCGTTAAACCGAGTAAGCCCTCCCCGAGTTGCTATCCACAAATAGCCATCCTTAGTTTGAGCAATACCTGATATACGATTGTCAGGTAAGCCATCATCGAGCTGCCAATTCCTAACACTCCATCTGGAAGTCTGAAATTCATCAAACTGTGCAAAGCAATTCACTTGCATGCTCAGTACAATAATACCGAGCAGTACTAACAAAGTATATTTGCGATAAATAAATGAATTAAACAAAGCAGTTGGCATGGTTATAACGCCACCCAAACTTTATCTATATTTACTGTAAGGTCTAACTTGAAATATCAGCAGTAAAATGTGCTTCTTATCCAGCTTAACTTTGGTTCGGTAATGCACCACGCCAGCCTGCTTGCCACTCAAGCATAAGCTCTTCAACAAGCGCCTTATTTTCAGGTTTCTTAGCTATACTATAATTCTCCTGAGGATCCACGGTATGATCATATAGCTCAATAGCATCGATCTTTGAGTGGTCATCTCGGCTGACCCAAACGGTAAAACGGTACCGTTCAGTCCTCATTGAATAACCCATAATAGAATGACCATTAACTTCTCTTGGATACTGGCTAAAGGCAGCCTTTTTCCAAGGGCGACTTGGGTTTTCCATCAGAGGCTTAAAGCTTAATCCCTCAAGGTGCTTTGGCAGCGGTAATCCAGCAAGATCGCATAGAGTTGGATAGATATCGACATATTCAACCAGAGACTGCGTGTGAGCGCCTGCAGTCTTTAGACCAGGTGCTGAAACAATAAGAGGTCCATTTGTATCATTTTCACAATCACTGTGCTTACACCAAGCATCATGCTCTCCAAGCTTCCATCCATGGTCTCCCCATAAAACGACAATCGTGTTATCTCTAATACCTAATCGGTCAAGCTCGGCTAAAACTTTACCGACCTGAGCATCCGTATAACTAATTGCTGCATAGTAACCGTGCTTTAATTGCCGTGCGAGATCATCAGGAATTGAGCCTTTAGGAATACCCGAGTAAGCGCGCATTTCAGTGCCAGAGAGAATCGCATAGTCAGGAGCGTCTACCTGGCGAAACTTATTTGGAGCAAGTTGTATTTTTGAAGGATCGTATAAATCCCAATATTTTTTAGGAGATACAAATGGTAAATGTGGTTTAATGAATCCAACCGCTAAGAAAAAGGGTTGGTTTTTCTTACTCAACTTATCAATCGTTTTTACAGCGAGATTAGCTACTTTACCGTCTTGAAAGGTATCATCTGGCACGTCAGCTCCTTCAAAGGCAGGTCCACGTGTATTGAATTTACCACCTTCACTTGCTTCTTTAGGTCTCTTTGGAGCAATTGCATCATCAGGTTCACCTTCAAATTGACGCTGATTTAATGCTACATTTTCTTTGAGTGCATAAGGGACAGCCTTAGGTGTGAACCATGGTGTGGACCATGTCTGTGGATCGTCATATCCACCATGATAAATCTTACCCATACCTTGCACATAGTAGCCGTGATTTTTAAACTGCTGACCAAGAGTCACGACATCTGGAAGTGCTTTCCTAAAGTGTGTCACTAAATCCCATACTTTAGTTGTATCAGGACGTGTTCCAGTCATCACACTTGAACGTGTTGGGGAGCAGACTGCCTGCTGGCAATACGCTCTTTCGAAGGTAATACCACTCTTTGCTAAGCTATCAATATTTGGGCTTTTAATGTAATCTTTACCATAGCATCCAAGTTCTGGGCGTAAATCATCTACAGCAATAAAGAGAATATTAGGCTGCTTGTCTGCTGATAAGCCTAAAGAGATACAGCACAAAAAAAGCGCTAGAGAATAAAGGGACTTCATAAGGGGATATGGAATATACTAAATTAAATGATTTAACCATTACAAGCTAGGCTAGTATTTTTAGCAGGACAACACACTTGAGTACTAACAGCTATCGGTCTTTTGTACTAGCTACCCCGATTAAGCTTTTCGCACTAGGATCAAATCACCCATTAAAGAGACTTAAGGTAATTCACGTCCGAAATATCATACCATGAAATTCACCCGCCTTTTAGCGCTTTTAATCATCACCGGTTTAGTTAGCGGTTTCGCAAAAGCCGAACCCATATCTGATTCTCAAGCTAAGAAACTGAATATCATTTTTATTATTGTCGATGACTTAGGCTGGAAGGACTTTGCTTACATGGGGAGCAAATTCTATGAGACCCCAGGCATTGATAAATTAGCATCTCAGAGTCTGGCTTTTAGTCGTGCATACGAAGCAGCTCCACGCTGCGTGCAGTCACGCACCACAATTGTGACTGGCAGAAATCATAACCGTCCTGAACTAGAAGGCGCTAACGGTTTAGCTCTCGATCAACAGACCATTGGTAATGCATTTCAAGAAAACGGCTACCGCACTTACTACGTAGGTAAATGGCATCTTGGCCTGACTGCTGAATACTGGCCTCAAAATAGAGGTTTTGATCTTAACAAGGGTGGTAGTTCACTAGGCGCCCTAGCCTCGCACTTTTGGCCCTACACGCGTGAAGACCGTGAAGTTCAAACAGCACGTAGAGAAATGCACAATGTTACTCCCTTTGGATTAGAGCAGGGGAAAAAAGGTGAATACATTGCAGACCGCCTTACTGCTGAAACAATTGCTATGCTCAAAGCGCATAAACAAGACCATTCAGATAAACCCTTTTTCTTATATCTAGCCCACTACCAAGTGCACGAGCCTTTAGAAGCAAAAGCCTCAGATATTAAATACTTTGAGCATAAGCTAAGTTTAATGCCTAAAGATAATGGACCTGATTATGAAAGCGACTACACAGGAAAAGTTAAACTCAAGCAGGATTTGCCTGTGTATGCAGCGATGATTAAGAGTGTTGATGAGAGTGTAGTTAAAATTCGCCAAACCCTTACTGAATTAGGATACGATAATAATACAGCTATTGTATTAACTTCAGATAATGGAGGTCTCTCAACGTTTGATCTTTTAGGTAATAGAAAAGTTGCTACCTCAAATAAACCACTACGTACAGGTAAGGGTTGGCTTTATGAAGGAGGTATGCGTGTTCCCTTACTGGTATACTGGCCAGGCGTAACACAAGCTGGCACAACAACTGATCGTGCAGTCATTGGAACTGATTTCTATCCTACATTCTTAGAGATGTCAGGGCTGCCACTAAAACCTAAGCAACATTTAGATGGGGAAAGTTTTCTTCCTGTACTTAAAGGTAATTTAACACCACGCAGTAAACCGCTTTTTTGGTATTTCGATGATGCCAAACAAGGCACCGGCAATACAGCGATGGCTGCAATGTTAGATGGTGACATGAAACTAGTCAGGTATGTGTATGAAAATAAAGACGAACTCTATAATATTAGAGAAGACATAGGTGAACATCACAATCTAGCAGCAAAGCAGCCTGAAAAAGTCGCATCAATGAAAGCTGCACTCTTAGCATGGCAAAAAGAACTTAATATAAGACAGTTAAGCGCAAAACAGATATCTACTATCAAAGGTTTAATTAAAGAGATGCGTGGCGTTAAACCTAAAGCCACTGCAGATACGGATTAATTTTTATCGAGTGCTTTAAGTACTTTAGGAAGCTCAGTAAGTAGTTCCGTAATGCGTGTAGCCGTTTGACCTTGGCTACGCGCAAGTAAGTCAGCTGCCATACCGTGCCATACAACTCCGCGTGCAGCGGCAAGAGGCAAGTCGTGAGGTGTCTGTGCTAATAGTCCTCCTATAAGCCCTGCGAGTAAATCTCCACTACCACCACGAGCAAGGACAGGGCCTCCGTAAAAACTTAAATAAGTATTACCGTCAGATCCCATAACTCTAGTTGTAGGACCTTTAAGTACTACAGTAGTACCAGTCCTAGAAACCAAAGTCTTTAAGTCACATCCAGCACCTATTCGATTAAATTCCCCTGTATGAGGTGTAAGAATAGCAGGTGTCTGAAGTTCATTAATCCAAGGCTGTTGCAGAGCATCTGCATCAATTACAAGAGGCAGTCTAGTTTTACTAAAGACTTCGGTAAGTAAAGCAGTGGTTGCCTGACTGCGTCCCATACCAGGACCTACTACTAGTGCAGTGGCGTTACTTAACAGTGCTTCTAACTTTTTAAATCCTTTTAGATTCATTCCTCCTGATTCTAAATCTACAGGCATTCCAACCCACATGGCCTCAGGTGCAGCGGCTGCATATTCAGCAACCAGTGATTCTGGAACACATGCAGTAACTAAACCTACTCCACTTTTTAACGCACTTTTAACAGTCATTAATACTGCCCCAGGATACCTCAGAGATCCTCCTAAAATAAAAATATGACCATAGGTTCGTTTGTCGGACTGCGAAGGCCTAAGTTTTGCGAGAGCTAAAAGAAGTGTAGGCTTAAGTACTCGATCAGTTCCAAGACCGAAAGTTTCACCAGGATTAAAAAACCCTAAATCAAGATAACGAATTCTTCCTGCATTACTACAGGCGAGTATTTCAGATTTAACACAGCCTGTTGCATAGGTAAAATCTGCTTTAAAGGCAGATTTCTCATTTAAGCCACTGGGTAAATCTACAGCAGCGCGCAAATCAACTGAAAGTGCGTTTACCTGCTCTATGAGTAACGCGACTTGGCTTGGGAGTGGACTGCAGTAAGAAGCCCCAAAGATACCATCTAAAGAAAGCGTATAGGATTTTTTTAGCGTGGTTAATAAAATAATATGGACTTGGTTTACTTTGAACTCCTGTAGTTCTTGCCAGGCACGGGCAGCTAAGGGCTTTAAGGTACGTTCTCCAAATACAAATAAGACATCGATCTGAGCATCAGTCACATGTTCAAGAATTGTGTGTGCAGCAATCAGTGCATCTCCCCCGTTGTGCCCTTTTCCAACGAGCACTAAAAGATGTGGCGATTCAGGAAGTACTCCGCATTCAGAATAGTCGCGCAGTATTTCACATCCTACTTTAGACCCCGCCTTACGCATCGCTTGCCACTCTTTATCTGTATCACCATTAAAAAGAGTACTCTCTAGCATCAAGGCTTCTTGGCTAGTTAGAATAGGATCACTGAATTCAATCATGATAAGGCCTAAGGTTTTTTAGGCATTTCAGAATTAGAATGAATAGAGTCTTTTATGACACTCCAGTCTTCTTCTGTTTTTTCTCTAAGCCATGCCGCACGCTGATCTTCTGTTTCAGTAAACTGCAGAGGTGAACCCGATTTAACGCCATGCGTTAATACTGGATGCGTAAGATGCGGTATAGATCTAAAAAAATAGCCATCTGAAGAACGCACTACTTGGTAACAATCTGCAAAGGCCTTCAATTGAGAATTCCATAAAGCAACCTCAGTTTTATCCCGCTCCCATACAGCGTTCTCACTGTACTGCTCAAAGACCGCCTCAATCACCGTAAGTCTAGGCGCCATAACAATTGTTTTTTCAACTGTTTTTTGAGGAGCTACTTCAATCGGTTTTTTGGCCTCAATTTGCTTTTTACCCTCATCTAGCGCGATTACAGAGAGTACACCGATTAAAAAACCTAGCATCACCCACGACGGCGTTTTTGACGGAGTCTTTTTCGCAATGCCAGAATAATCAGATGAGTCGTCTTCCATACAAAACTCACTTAAGAGTACCTAAAGTATAAGCCTTATTTTACAAGAGCTGCAACTGCCATTGCGACAGACTCAGTATGAGATAAACTTACCATCACCCGTGTTGCTCCGAGGGCCTTAAGTAAGGCCTGCCCTTTTTCATCTAAAATAACGATCGGCTCTTGCCTATCTCCATGTGTAATCGAAGCAGACTTCCAGCCAAATTCTGCCCCAATGCCTGTTGTAAAACATTTCGACACCGCTTCTTTAGCCGCAAAACGCGCTGCTAAATGAAGATGCGCATTGGCTTTTGACATACAGTAAGCTCTTTCTTCAGCAGTAAATACACGCTCAAGAAATCTATCACCCTGTCTTTCAACAACGCCTTTAATTCGTGAAATCTCTATCACATCACAGCCAAGGCTAAGCAGTACTCCACCCGGTGGTAGTGCGAAGTTCATAGCTTCATAAGCCTTTTCATTTCAGCCACAGCCTCATGTAAGCCATAGCTTAAACTGCGTGCTACAATACTGTGTCCGATATTCAGTTCATGGACATAGGGAAGTGTTTTTACCTCAGCTATGTTTACGTAATTGATACCATGACCTGCATTTACTATTAGACCTAAGCTATGTGCTAGTTCAGCTGCACTCACTAAGCGTTTAAATTCAGCACTGCGTTTGGAACTATAGTACGCATTTGCATAAGCACCCGTATGAAGCTCTATCCAAGGAGCTCCTAACTTAACTGACCACTCAATTTGTAAAGGATCTGGATCAATAAAAAGACTAGTTTTAATTCCAGCTGCATTCATTGCCTCAATACAGGCCTTAACTCGGTTCTTACCACTAACAACATCAAGTCCACCCTCTGTGGTGATTTCTTGTCTACTCTCTGGAACAAGACATACAGAGTTAGGTTTTAATTTTAGAGCGAAATCAGTCATGGCCTCAGTGCAAGCCATCTCAAGATTAAGCCGCGTTTTCATCTTTTGTTTTAACGCAGTAACATCCCCCTCTTGGATATGTCTTCTATCTTCTCTTAAGTGAACGGTAATTCCATCGGCCCCAGAGTCTTCAGCAACAAGGGATAAACTAACAGGATTAGGCTCAACAATTGGATCCTCTAAAGAAACCCCTTTATAGCGCGCCTGTCTAAGGGTCGCGCAATGATCAATGTTTACGCCTAATAATATCACGTACGCTTTTCCATTGGTACGAAGTCGCGCACCGTAGGTCCAACATAAATCTGCCGAGGACGGTAGATTCTACCCTTTGGATTTGCAGCGACTTCACGCCAGTTAGCGATCCAACCTGGCGTACGACCGATTGCGAAAATAACAGTGAACATGCTGACCGGAATTCCTAATGCCCGCATGATAATGCCGCTATAGAAATCCACATTAGGATACAGTTTACGCGAAATAAAATATTCGTCTTTTAAAGCAGTCTCATTGAGACGTTTTGCAATATCTAGAAGAGGATCATTTACGCCCAATTTTTTTAATAGATCTTCGCACGCCTGACCTATGATTTTAGCGCGTGGATCAAAATTACGATACACAGCGTGACCAAAGCCCATCAGTCTATTGCTCTTACTGCCAGATTTAGCTGCAGCTATAAAACGTGAGCCGTCATCTCCATCATCATGGATATTTTGCAGCATCTGCATCACTGCTACATTTGCTCCGCCATGCAGAGGTCCAGACAAAGCACCTATACCAGCTGAGATCGAAGTAAATAAGTTAGCTGAACTAGATCCTACCATACGCACCGTTGCTGTAGAACAGTTCTGTTCGTGATCAGCGTGCAAGAGTAAGAGTAAATTAAGAGCACGTGCTACTTCAGGCACACTGACATAATCCTGATGAGCCTCTGAGAACATCATGTGCAAGAAGTTCTCACAGAAAGGCAGATCCTGCTTAGGAGCGATGTAAGGCTTACCGTTCATGTAACGATAAAGCATTGCACCAATTGTTCTGATTTTCGACATCGCCATAGCTGTCGCTAAATCAAAAGATGCGAGATCTTTGGAAAAATCGTTAGTTGCTAAATGAGGGTAATGCGCTGCAAGGGAAGCAACAATCGAGGCAAGCATTGCCATCGGAGGTGCATCCTTAGGATAACCTTCAAAAATCTTCTGCATCTGCGTTTCAATCGCAGCATGTTGGCGAAGATTTAGCCCAAACTCTTTACGCTTCTCAGCATTTGGTAATTCTCCGTAAATAACCAAGTAAGCGGTTTCTATAAAGTTACTGTGAAGAGCGAGCTGCTCAATTGGGTAGCCACGGAATCTTAATATTCCTGCATCACCATCTAAGTAGGTCAGTGCACTCTCGCATGAGCCGGTGTTACCGTACCCCTGGTCGTAGCATAGGTAGCCAGAATCGGCCCGAAGCTTTCGGACATCGATTGCCTTCTCCCCTTCTGTTCCGATCATTACGGAGAGAGGAAATTCCTTATCATCAATTTTTAGGGAGGCGGTATTTGCCATACTAGTAACGAAGCAAGCGAATTTCGGGCCACTCGCAAACCTTTATCGATTTCTTAACGATAGAGTTGCGAAATTTCTATACAAACTAAGCCCCTTTGCCTGACTTTTTTCGGGGTGAAACTGGGTAGCAAAGACCTTTCCTTTGCCAATTGCGGCGGTAAAACGACCACCATAATCGCATTCTGCCAGCACTAAGCTCTGTTCAGCTGGAGCGCAGTGGTAGCTATGCACAAAATAGAAGCTATCACCCTCATTTAGACCCACCATTAGAGGGGATTCCCTCTGAGAAAGGGTCAAAGTATTCCAGCCCATATGGGGAATTTTAATGCCAGAAGGGCGCTGAAATTTGACCACTTTACCCGGAAATATGCCCAATCCCTTTACATTTCCTTCTTCGGAATGCTCAAAGAGTGCCTGCATCCCTAAACAGACCCCCAAGAAGGGTTTATCATCTCTAATCCACCCCTTAACTGTGTCTACTAATCCACTGGCCAGTAAAGAGCCTACACAGGCATTTAATGCCCCTACGCCAGGAAGGACTAAGCCTTGAACCTGGGAAGATATTTCCTTGGGGCTTTTAACACTAAGCACGGTTGCACCTACAGCCTCCAAAGCCTTGGTTACGCTGCGGAGGTTACAAATGCCGGTATCAACAACCGCAATCACTGCCGAATCAGCCTTACCACTCACAGTTCACCCTTAGTACTAGGCAATGAACCTGCAGCGCGTACATCAATCTGAGTTGCCATATCCATAGCACGAGCAAGGCACTTGAAAATAGCTTCAGCTACGTGGTGAGGCTCTTCACCGTAGACAAGTTCTACGTGTAGATTTGCTCCAAGAGCATTTGAAAATGCGCGGCAAAATTCTTTTACCAAGATAAGATTAAAATCACGTACAAACATCGTAGGTGCTTCGACATTGTAAACTAAAAGTGGGCGGCCTCCGATATCTACAGCAATACGAGCCAAGGATTCATCCATCGGTAAAAGGAAAAATCCGTAGCGCTTAATACCAAGCTTATCTCCAAGAGCTTGCTTAAATGCAGTGCCGAGAACTAAACCAACATCTTCTACTGTGTGGTGATAATCGACATCAACATCTCCTTTTGCTTTCACAGTAAGATCAAACAAGCCGTGCTTTGTAAAAAGCGTCAGCATGTGGTCGAAGAAAGGTACGCCTGTAGCAATTGAGGACTTACCTTGTCCATCAATAGTAAGAGAAACTGAAATATCAGTTTCGGCGGTGCGTCTTGCGATAGAGGCCTGACGGCCTGTTTTCGCTTTTACGCGTTTAGAGCTGACTTTGCTTTTAGCCATGCGTCGAGTGTTTCGTTTAGAGCTGCCATTTCGGCATCCGTACCTATACTGATCCTTATGAAGGATGCGGTCAAGGCATGGCTAGCGAAGAGTCTGACTAGGATTTTATGAGAAACTAAGAAATCGTAGACCTGTTTAGCCACTTCAGGGCCTGTCTGTAACTGAGCATTCTTAGGCTCCGTGAATAGGAAATTTGCCTCTGAACGATAGGTAAACCAGCCCCGCTTCTCAGTCCAAAGCTTGTACTGCGTATCCCTCGTAGCTTTTACTTTATTAACCACAGTGTTATAATAAAGCGGATCTAAGAGTGCTCCCATTGCAGCGGCTTGGGATAGCCGATTAACATTATAGCTATCTCTTACACGGTCTAGCCAACCAATGACTTCGGGATTAGCTAAGCAGTACCCCACCCGAATTCCGGCAAGTGCGTACGCTTTAGACAATGTTCTTACAATAACCAGATTAGGATAATGAGCTAATAAAGAAACGGCATCATGAGATGCGAAGGGAGCATAGGCCTCGTCTACGACTAGCAGTCCTTGGTAGCCTTTAAGTATTGTTTCAATATCAGTATTTGAAAATGCAACTCCAGTTGGAGCATTAGGTGAGGTAAGAAAAAATACGCTAGCTTTAGATGCTACGATCTTTTCTACAGGTAGTCGCATGCTGCGATCAAAGGGAATAGAAACAGTTACTCCGTTTTGAATTCCTACAAGAACAGGATAAAGTGAGTAACTTGGAAATGTCATTCCTGTTTCAGATGTACCACCTGCGCTGCAGCGTATGATAAGATTTAGTATATCATCTGATCCGTTACCAATACAGACTTGCTGTTCAGTTAAGCCGTGTAACTTCGCAATTGTTTGGCGAAGCGGTGCACTAGTTGGATTTGGATAAAGGCGTAAGGATTCACCCGTCCCAGCTAGTTCATTTAAAATAGCTTCTGCTACCTTTGGACTTGGAGGATAAGGTAACTCGTTTGTGTTTAATTTAATCCATCCCTTATCTGTTGGCTGTATACCTGGAGTATAGGCCTTAAGCGCAGGAATATGCGGCAGTGGCTTAGCGGTGAGTTTTCCAGAAACAGGCATACCCATACCATACGCCAGCGTTAGTACTTTCCAACAGCAAAAATTCAGCTCTTAAAAAAACTACTTTAGTCTAATTGCTAAAGAATTACCGTGCGCGTCTAGTTTTTCCATCCGAGCAAAAGCAGCAACCGTAGGCGCTGCACGGCGTAAACTCTTTGTGTCGTATTTAAGTAAACTCGTGCGTCTTAAGAAATCAGTTACTCGTAATCCACTGAAATAACGCCCTGCTCTAGCAGTAGGTAGCACATGACTTGGGCCACCAACAAAATCACCAAGTACAGTAGGCGTATCGTTACCTAACATAATTGCACCCGCTGTGGTGATAGCACCGGTTAATGCAATTGCAGTATCTCTTTTTACCATTAATTCCAAATGCTCAGGTGCTACATAGTTTGCGACGTGTGCAGCCTGTGCATACGTAGCGACGTGTATACAAATAAATCCATCTTCTAAGACCGGTTTTATTTTCTCGGAGCGTGTCAATTGCTCTAACTGCTCCATCACTTCAAAGGCAACCTGCCCTAGAACATCCAAAGAAGTAGATACGAGGAAAATCTTTTCACGGCCCGAACCATGTTCAGCTTGAGCAAGCAAATCTGCAGCCACCCATGCAACCGGCGTTTGTTCATCAGCAATGATCATGACTTCACTTGGACCGGGAAGTGAGTCAACTCCAACAACGCCAAACACTTGGCGCTTAGCTTCACAGACGTAGGCATTACCTGGACCAAAAATTTTATCTACTGCTGGGATTGACTCAGTTCCATAGGCCATAGCAGCCACAGCTTGCACACCACCAAAGCGGTATACTTCAGTTACTCCTGCTAGATATAAGGCTGCTAAAATACTGGGAGAAATTTCTCCGCCTCTTTTAGCTGGTGTAAAGGCAGCTATTTGAGGGCACCCTGCTATTTGCGCAAGTACTGCTGTCATAAGTACAGTAGAGACTAAAGGAACTTCACCCCCTGGAATATAAAGTCCGACTCGATTGAGTGGATCAAATTTTTCCCCAGCCCAAGCTCCATCCTTATTCTTGGAAATCCAATCATCAGGAAGTCCATTCTTATTGAATGCTAAGATTGAAGCATGAGCAGCTTTAAGTGCTCGCATATCTTCTTTAGGTAATTTCTTAGCAGCAGATTTAAGTTCACTTAAAGGCACCCGCATTTTCTTTTGCGTCAAGACAGCCCCATCAAACTTTTTAGCATAGGCTAAGACCGCACGGTCTCCACCTTTACGCACATGAGCTAAGATATCAGATACGGACTCACTAATCGTTTTAGGTACATCTGAGCCCTGGCAAAATTCAGCAAGTGAATGATCAAAATGCTTCGTCTTATGACTAAGAAAACGAAACCCACTCGATAAAGGCTGCTTAGTAATTGATGCCATAAAATATTACTCCCACTCAATCGTTGCTGGAGGCTTAGAGCTTACATCCATCACAACGCGAGAGACTCCTCTAACTTCGTTTGTAATACGACTAGAGATTTTTTGAATTAGCGGGAAAGGTAAACGTGTCCAGTCTGCTGTCATAGCATCGATACTATCCACAATACGTAGTGCAATGACGTAGGAATAATTACGTTCATCACCAACAACACCTACGGATTTAACAGGCAAGAATACACAGAAGGACTGCCAGACTTTCCAATACCAACCCGAATTCATCATCTCATCTTGCAGAATAAAATCAGCTTGGCGCAAAATTTCTAACTTCTCAGCTGAAAGAGATCCCATGACACGCACTCCTAAACCAGGACCTGGGAAAGGCTGGCGCCATACAACTTCCTTAGGAAGTCCTAAAGCGGAGCCTACCCTACGTACTTCATCTTTGAACAGTTCACGCAGAGGTTCGAGTAACTTCAACTTCATGCGTGCAGGTAGTCCACCCACATTGTGGTGAGACTTAATTAATGCAGCGGGATTATTGCCGATTGCCACACTTTCAATGACATCGGGATAAAGAGTCCCCTGAGCTAGGAAGTCAGCGTGACCAATCGACTTAAGACTCTTCTCAAACACTTCAACAAAGGTCCTACCTATGATCTTACGCTTTGTTTCTGGATCACTAACGTCTTTTAATTTCTTTAAGAAAAGTTTTGATGCATCTACAACACGTAGATCGATTCTGAAATGTTTTCCGTATAATTTTTCGACAGCTTCCCGCTCACCTTTACGCAGTAAACCGTTATCTACAAATACACAGGTGAGTTGTTTTCCAATGGCACGGTGAATAAGAGCAGCAGCAACAGAAGAATCTACACCGCCAGACAAACCCAAAATAACACGTGACTTACCTACTTTAGTGCGAATGCCATCAATGGAGTGAGCAATAAAATCCTTCATGCTCCAATCTTGCTTTGCACCACACACACCTACTAAGAAATTCTTTAATACATCTACTCCGCACTCAGAGTGAAATACTTCAGGATGAAACTGAATACCGTAAAAATTACGTTTTGCATCTTCAATGACAGCGTATTCGGAATTCTCAGTAGATCCAATCGCAGTAAAACCTTTGGGTAATTGTATTACACGGTCACCATGTGAATTCCACACAGTTAAACGTTTTGGTAATTTAGAAAATAATCTACCTGGTTTTTTAATTGTAAGAACACCTTTGCCATATTCACGGTGATCACTGCGGGATACCTTACCACTTAGCAAACGACCCATCAGCTGAAGACCATAACAGATGCCTAAAACAGGTACTCCTAATTTAAAAATCTCCTTATCCGGCATCGGGGCGTCTTTTGCGAATACTGAACTTGGTCCCCCGGATAAAATAATGCCTATAACTCCTTCATCCTTAAGTGTCTTCGCGGAGGTCCCATACGGATATATTTTAGAGTACACCTGACACTCCCGAACTCGTCGGGCAATGATTTGTGTGTACTGAGAACCAAAATCTAAAACAGCAATCGTCTGGGCCATATAAAATTCAGATAGGTGTAGAGCTCGAAATCAAATTATAAATAACAGACTTAAGTGACATGTATGCAACTCGCTTATTAAAAGCGCAATCGAGCATTCATATGGCTACATTTAGGACAAGCAATTGTGCCTGCATGACTAGAATCAGAATAAAGATGATCACAGCGTATGCAGTGGAAGGTAGCCTTCCTGCCTTCAAGTTCATAACGAGCATGATCCCTGCGGTCATAATATAACCATAAACCCACGAATACCCCGCCTATAAGTAGGCAGTACAGGCACCCTGCTATACGTAGCTCAAACATGAGGTATTTTGTAGGTTAAAATAAAAAAGCGTCGAGGTTGAATTCGACGCTTTTAAGATCTGTTTTTGCACGCTTAAAGCGGCCAACGTTTAGCTTTTCGCTTCAGATGATGCTTCAGAAGCGGCTTCTGCAGGAGCTGCAGCGGCTTGTTTCTTAGGCTTTACTGCTTTGCGACCCTTGCCTTTTTTGTAGCCTGGATCATCTGCTTTAACAAATTCAATTAAAGCAAGTTCAGCAGCATCACTGATGCGGCGAGCGCCTAGTTTATAGATACGTGTGTATCCACCTGTGCGCTTTTCGAATTCTTTATACTTCTCGTTAAAAAGAAGTGTAAGAGCTGTCTCATCACGTACATCTTTTAATGCAAGACGGCGTAAATGAATAGCATCTGCTTTAACTGTCTTAGCAGCTGCTTGTTTAGCCTTAGTAATTACTTTTTCAATGAACGGACGTAAAGCACGTGCTTTCGCAAGCGTGGTTTGAATCCGGCCATGCGTAATTAGCGAGGCAGATAAGTTTGAAAGCATCGCTCTGCGATGCTCGACGGTCACGCCTAATGAAGCGTGATGTTTTTTGTGACGCATAGTTTAGTTGGTTTATGTATCAAATCCCGATCGGCAATCTAAGTTGCAGCGTTTGGGCAACTCGGACGGCGCGAGATTTGAAAAATTAGTCTTAGCCCTCTTTCTTGGTATCAAGGAGGCGCTCGTCGAACTTCATGCCTAAGGATAGGCCTAAAGCTTCGAGCTTTTCTTTGATTTCATTCAAGGACTTCTTACCGAAGTTGCGGTACTTGAGCATTTCTTGCTCTGTCTTCATCGCTAGTTCACCAACGGTGGTGATGTTAGCGTTGTTTAAGCAATTTGCAGCACGTACGGATAATTCAATTTCGTTAACCGACATATTGAGTAGCTTACGGAGCTTATTTTGCTCTTCGCTTACTTCACTTTGTTGATTTTCGAATTCGTAATTTTCTTCACTTACGCGATCAAATACATCGAGGTGATGCTTAAGAATTGAAGAGGATTGCTTGAGAGCATCATCAGGAGTGATACGACCATCGGTCCATACTTCAAGAATGAGCTTATCATAATCGGTAATTTGACCCACGCGGGTATTTTCAACCGAGTACTTCACTAAGCGAACAGGTGAGAAAAGTGAATCAATTGGAATGACTCCAATAGACTGCTCATCTTTCTTGTTTTGTTCACCAGGATAGTAACCACGACCGGTCTTGATTTCAATTTCTGCTTCAAAGGAACGTTTTGTGTCCAATGTGCAAATGACTTGATCAGGATTTACGATCTCGATGTTAGCATCTGCTTGAATGTCTGCAGCTGTAACAGCTCCGGCTTTGTTAGCACGGATGAGCAAGGTAATTGATTCACGTTTTTTGGAAACGATGAGGACCTTCTTAAGGTTAAGAACAATATCTGTAACGTCTTCTACGACGCCTTCGATACTTTGGAATTCATGATTAACTCCATCAATCTTGATTGATGAAATAGCAGCGCCTTCAATTGAGCTAAGAAGAACGCGACGTAGTGAATTACCGATTGTATGGCCGTAACCCGCTTCAAAGGGTTCAGCGATGAACTTGGTGTAGGTTGGCGTAGCACCTTCCTCAACCTTGGTGAGCTTATTTGGAAGTTCGAACTTTCCGAGGCGTTTGGACATGGCAGTAAAAAAAGCTGACGGTGAGAGTTATTAATTAAGACGGTTAATAAGTGAAAAGCTGCTTAGAAGCGGCTGTAGAATTCAACGATAAGTTGTTCGTTGATGTTCTGGTCCATTTCCTCACGTGTAGGAAGACGGACTGTCGTTGACTTGAAGTTCTCAGCATCAACGGATAACCAACCAGGAACATTCCTGATACGGTTTTCTTCGAAGTTACGTGCTGCTAATTGGCGTGAGGCTGGTGAGTTCTTCACTTCAACAACGTCGCCTGGCAGTACGGTATAACTTGCGATATCAACCTTATGACCGTTCACCTTAATGTGACCGTGGTTAACAAATTGACGAGCTGCTGCGCGTGTCTTTGAAATACCGATAAGGTAAACAACGCTATCTAAGCGTGTTTCAAGAAGTTGTAAGAAACGTTCACCAGTAATACCACGTTCTTTCTTTGCCATTTCGAAAGTACGGCGGAATTGGCGCTCTAAGAGGCCGTAGGTGTAACGAAGCTTTTGCTTTTCATTTAAGCCCACCGCATATTCGGTGAACTTGCGGCGGCTCTTTGGGCCATGCACGCCTGGTGGAAAATTACGACGCTCGAGAGCTTTGCCAGAACCAATGATGTACTGGGCGAAGCGCCTGCTGATGCGGGTTTTGGGTCCTGTATAACGGGCCATGTGAGTAAGTTATGTAAAGGTTGATTGCTTGCTTCGTACTGTGAAAATTCGCAGTGGTGTGAAGCCTTAGGCTTATACGCGACGACGCTTGCGCGGTTTGCAACCGTTATGAGGAACGGGTGTTACGTCTACGATTGAAACAATCTCAAGGCCGATAGCCTGGAGTGCACGGACTGCGCTATCGCGGCCTAAGCCGGGTCCGGAAACGCGGATGATCACATCCTTCAAGCCGTGAGACATCGCATTGCGAGCTGCGTCTTGAGCGATAACTTGTGCTGCATAAGCAGTAGACTTACGCGAACCGCGGAAGTTACACTTACCCGCACTGGACCAAGCGATAACTTGACCCTTCATATCGGTGATCGAAACGATCGTGTTGTTGAAAGATGCAAGAACGTTCGCGATACCTGAAGTAACATTCTTGGAACCCTTGGCCTTGCGGACCTTGATTGTTCCAAGTTCTTCTTTCAGGAGATCTTCGGCTGTTGGCTGCTTGGCTACGCCACCAATCATTTCGACTGGTTTTGTAGGAGCTGCTGCTTCGGTCTTTACCTCTGCAACTGCTTCGCCTTCTGCTTTTGGAGCAGTAGCTTTTGCAGCCTTGGGTGCCTTCGCTGGCTTGCCTTCTTTGGCAGCTTTTGCTGGCACGTTCTTCTCGATTGATTTTTCTGACTTTTCGTCGGCCATGGCTAAATATTATTCTTTTGCTTTGGTTACACCCACGGTCTTGCGCGGTCCCTTACGGGTACGAGCATTCGTGCTAGTACGCTGACCGCGAACCGGAAGACTCCGGCGGTGACGAACACCACGGTAGCAGTTGATTGCCTGAAGACGCTTTAAATTAGCAGCGATTTCACGGCGAAGATCACCTTCGACCACCCACTTATGTTCAGTGATGATCTGCAGGATCTTGTTGAGTTGTTCTTCCGTCAAATCTTGAGCCCGCATATCGGGATCTAAAGATGCTTCTTTTACGATTAGGTCAGCATACGCAGGACCAATTCCGTAAATATAGCGGAGGGAATACGCGACTTTCTTCTTCGCGGGAATTTCTACACCGAGGAGACGTGGCATGGATTATAACGTGAGGTTGAGTTGGTTGAAAAGTGGACTAACAAAAGTGAAAAGTAATTATATCGGACGTGGGATTGTAAGAATCTCAGGGCCGCGAGCTGTCGTGAGCACGGTGTGTTCAAAGTGGGCTGAAGGCGAATTGTCAGTTGTGACGATCGTCCATCCATCTGAAAGACATTTGGTTTTATAGGTTCCCAAATTCACCATCGGTTCAATCGCAAAGGTCATACCTGCTTTGATCCGAGGGCCAGTGCCGGGACGACCGAAGTTCGGAACTTCAGGCTCCTCATGCATTCTGACGCCTACCCCATGACCGACCAAATCGCGAACTACACTAAAACCATTTTTCTCGACGTGCTTTTGAATAGCAGAGGCGATATCTCCGATGTGGTTTCCAACAAGTGCTTGTTGTATTCCTAAATCAAGAGCCTCCCGACTGACCGTAAGAAGTTTTTGAACTTCGGGTTTAATCGGAGGAATAGCTACTGTGAACGCGTTGTCTCCAATATATCCGTTGTATTCGACTACAACGTCCAGAGAAACAACATCGCCTTCTTTAAGTACACGCTTAAGGGAAGGAATTCCATGAACGACTTCTTCGTTCACTGAAATACAGGTATGTGCAGGGTATCTTCGCGAACCTGATTGATATCCAAAACAAGCGCTTTTGGCGCCTAGACGACGCATAGCGTCGCGTCCTACTTCCTCCAAATCTTGCGTAGTGATACCGGGCCTAACCAGTGGCTTGAGAATATCAAGTACGGTTGCGGCTACGGCACATGCTTCCCGCATTCGGGCTATGCCTGTTTGATCTTTGATAGGAATCATACGAGGTAGGGATCTAATATTCCCTGCATGTGATAATGGTTTACGAGTGACTGAGGTGCATCCGGTAGAACAATAACCCCATCAAGGGATTCATCTCGGACCTCTAGCCATTCATCCATCACTTTCGCTTGGAGCAACGTAGCCGGGAATTCCGTTAAAAGAAATCCCGCATCAGGTTTACGCGCGAAGTACCACCGCCGCATTACTGCGAGGGCGATCGCTTCATGAGCCTCATTTTTTGAATGAGGTTGGCGCGAAATCTCTCGACTAAACATATGAGTGAGAGAGACGTGCTCGATGTGCAAAGAACGGGCTCGATCTTCGAGAAGACTAGCTTCCCAAGAACCGAGTACTAATATCTTGGTTTTGGCGGAGGCGCCGAACCGAGAAAAGAGGTCAACGATGGCGGCTGTGGCCATCGGAGTAAAGAACTTATTTAACGAAGGCACGGTAGGCTGCTATAGCCAAACCGAGGGTTAACATACCCACAAGTGGCCAAACTAGCTTCATAACAGAATCAATTGCCATGGCATCTCCAATCATAGCCTGCTGAGGATTATCGCTACGGGACCGCATACGGCCTTTACGTAGGAAACCATCATAGTGGCGTTGAAGCAGGAATGTCTCAATTTGACGCATTGTGTCCAATATGACACCCACTGTGATCAACATACCGGTACCACCGAAGAAATAAGCGATTTGATAACTGACTTGGAAGTGCCAGTAAAGAATGTCAGGTATAACAGCGATAATGGTCAGGAAGATAGCACCAGCTAGAGTTAGTCTGGTCATGATAAAGTCTAAGAATTTAGCGGTTGGCTCACCTGGACGAACACCAGGGACATATCCACCGTATTTTTTTAAATCATCAGCGATTTGAACAGGCTTGAACATTACCGATACCCAGAAATAGCTGAAGAAAAGAATCAGCATCGAGTAGAAGGTATAGTAAGTCCAATGACCGCGCATTAAGTTCTGCGAGAAATCGAGCATGAACTTAAGGTTCAAATAAGCACCAAGCTGAGAAAGAATCTGAGCTGGAAACATCAAGATAGCCGAAGCGAAGATAACAGGCATAACACCTGAGTAGTTAACCTTAAGTGGTAAGAATGAGCTTTGGCCACCCATGACTTTGTTACCTACAACACGCTTTGCGTATTGCACAGGAATTTTACGTTGGCCCTGAACGACCATAATAATTCCCATCGTAACAACGATAAATAGAACAATCATCAGTACTAACATTGGTAAACCAAGGTTAGCTCCTGTCCCAACTGGGCGGAAGAACATCGACCAAGCAGCACGTATAGCACCAGGGAACTGAGCTAAAATACCGACTGTGATCAAAAGAGAAACACCGTTACCAATGCCGCGTTGTGTGATTTGTTCACCAAGCCACATGAGTAACATTGTACCAGCTGTCATGAATACAACACTTGTAAGTAAGAAACTAATTTTTCCTACTACAACAATAGGGCCATAGGTATTAACATCATAACCTGGAATTAAACTTCCTGGATGAGTTTCCAAAGCCAAAATCAAAAGTGCACCTTGGATGATACAAATAAATACTGTTGCGTAACGTGTGTACTGAGTGAGCTTTTGGCGGCCAACATCACCTTCTTGAGCAAGACGGCTAAGTGATGGAATCACTGCCGACATCAACTGGAAGATAATAGAAGCGCTGATGTAGGGCATAATACCCAAAGCGCAAACAGCACCACGAGTAAGTGCTCCACCAGTGAACATATTGTAGAGGCCCAAGAGCTGGCCCCCTACTCCACTACCGTTCTGCTTCGCGAAGAAGTTTTGAACGGGGGTCATATCAAGACCAGGAAGTGGGATATGCGCACCAACGCGAGCAACAAACAGTAGCGCGAGTGTGTAAAAAATACGTGAGCGAAGCTCAGGTATCTTCAAGCTGTTTGTGAATGCGGAGAACACGGTTTATGAGGGGTTAAGCAACAACGGCTTGGCCGCCTGCTTTTTCAATTTTCTCTTTTGCTGAATCAGAAAAACGAGTTGCAGTGATCTTTAAAGCGCGGGTGAGTTCACCGTTACCTAAAACCTTAACTGCAGTCTCACCAGCACGTACAAGTCCTGATTTAATCATGACAGCAATATCAACTTCCTTGATGGACTTGTCGATTGCTTCGATCTCAACTAAATTAACAACTGAGATTTCTGTACGGAAATTAAATTGGTTAAATCCACGATGTGGAAGTTTACGGTAAAGAGGCATCTGACCACCTTCGAATCCAGGGCGAATACTGCTACCTGAACGAGCTGATTGACCCTTACCACCGCGTCCGGAAGTTTTTCCGTGGCCGCTGCCTTCGCCGCAACCAACGCGTTTCTTACGGTGCACAGCACCTTCTACATTCTTTAATTCGTGGAGTTTCATAATAGTTCCTTAGTCTGGTCGCCTAAATTCCATCGTGGGAATTTAGACTCGGATTTTGTTGTGATTAAATAAAAGAAGCATCCTTAAAAAAGGATGCTTAAAATTAGGCGCGTAATGCAGTGTAGTCTGAAGCAAGTCGTAGCTGCGTTAAAGCATCTAGAGTTGCGTGAACAACAGCGATATGATTGCTGGAGCCCATCGATTTAGTGAGGATGTTTTTGATACCTGCTGCTTCAAGAACAGCACGTACACCACCACCAGCGATAAGACCTGTACCAGGTGAAGCTGGCTTTAAGAGAACTTTACCACCGTCATATTGACCAAGAACGTCATGAGGAATTGTATCACCCTTAAGTTTTACACTAATCATGTGCTTCTTAGCATTTTCGGTGCTCTTCTTGATAGCGTCAGGCACCTCGTTAGCTTTTCCGTAACCGATGCCGATGCTGCCTTTCATATCTCCAACTACCACGAGGGCAGCGAAGCTGAAACGACGACCACCTTTAACAACCTTAGCACAGCGATTAACGAATACAACTTTCTCAAGCATGGCTGGGCCATCTTCAGTTGCTTCTGGACGACGATCGCGACGTGGCTCACGGCGTGAATCACGACGAGGTTCGCGGCGGTGTTCTCCACCTGATGGTGAAGGAGTATGTGCTGGCGCTGGTGCGCTGGCTGGAACTGTTGAAACGGTATCAGTGCTCATGCGTTGGAGTCTGTTAGAATAAGAGGCCACCTTCGCGAGCTGCGTCGGCGAATGTTTTTACCTTGCCGTGATATAGAGCGCCGGAGCGATCGAATACGACTGAGGCTATACCAGCTGCTTTTGCTTTCGTAGCAAATGCAACTGCTAGTTGACGAGCTCCTGCCAAGTTCGCCTTGAGCTTCAACTTGCGAAGCTCTGGATCGAGGCTGGAAAGGAACAAGAGAGTTGTACCCAATTCGTCGTTGATCGCTTGGGCATAGATGTGCTTCGTGCTGAACTTTACGCACAGACGAGGACGCGCAGCAGTGCCAGTGACTTTCTTGCGAATTCTCCAACGGCGTTTCTGAAGTAGTGAGGCTTTGCGGACAGTGTTCATGTTTGTATGCGTTAAGCGACGGTCTTGCCTTCTTTGCGACGGACACGCTCGCCAACAATACGTACACCCTTGCCCTTGTAAGGCTCTGGTGGGTAGTAGCTGCGTATCTCTGCGGTGACGGCGCCTACTAACTGCTTATCGCAGCCTTCAACTTTTACCTTTGTTCCGTCAACCACTGTAATTTTGATACCCTCTGGGATATCCATTAAAATTGGGTGTGAGTAACCGAGAGCTAAATCAAGCTGTTTACCCTTGAGGTTGGCTTTAAAACCAACGCCTTGGATTTCCAGGTCTTTGACGTAACCATCAGTGACGCCTTTAACCATGGCAGCGATAACCGAACGAGCGGTACCGAACATAGCTCTTGAAAAGCGTGTTTCATCGAGAGGTGTAACGAGGATCTTCTTGTCCTCGATTACTAACTTAACGACAGGTGCAAAAGTTTTTTCGACTTTGCCCTTAGGTCCTTCAACGCGGACAAAAGTCTCTTTGATTTCGACTTTAACCTTGTCAGGAATAGGAATGGGTTGTTTTCCGATGCGGCTCATGGTACGTGCGTATTACCAAACGTTACAAACGATCTCACCACCGGCCTTGTGGCGACGGCAGTCCGCGTCTTTCATCAGACCTTTGGAGGTGGAGATGATTGCGATTCCAAGTCCATTAAGAACTCGGGGAATTTCTGTGTAGCTATAGTACAGACGGCGACCTGGAGTCGATACGCGGTCAAGACCGGTGATCGAAGGAGCGTCACCGACGTATTTCATTTTCGAAATAAGGGTCTTGTGACCATTGGCGTCAACACCACTGCTTACATCGCTGAGATATCCTTCAGCTTTGAGAATGAGAGCTATGCTCTCCTTCATTTTGGAGTGAGGTGCTACGCACACGTCTAACTTCGCTTTGCTTGCATTGCGAAGACGTGTGAGGAAGTCGGAAATTGGATCTGTCATGGATGTAGTTGGTCTTTAGGAGCCGCGCGGGTCATATCCGACCCCCGTGAGGCAAAAAGTTTACCAGGATGATTTGGTTACGCCGGGAATTTTTCCAGCAAGTGCGAGTTCACGGAATTGAATACGAGAAACGCCGAACTTACCGATAAATGCACGTGGACGGCCGCTCATGGAGCAACGGTTGCGAATACGCACTGGAAGTGCATTACGCGGTATTTTTTGTAGCTTCTTTTGTGCTATAAAGAATTCATCATCTGTAGTAGCTGGATTCTTGATGATAGCTTTAAGCTCAGCGCGTGCTTTTGCGTGCTTAGCAACAAGGTTAACGCGCTTTTTGTTACGTTCAATAGCTGATGTCTTCGGCATGGTTGTATCGTATTAAGCTGCGGTTATTTTCTGAGCTGTAGAAGACTCAGAACGACGGAAAGGTACTCCAAGTAAGCGTAAGAGCTCACGGCCTTCTTCATCTGTGTGTGCTGAGGTTACGATGGTAACATCGAGACCCATTGTCTTCTTAACATTTTCAACAGTGATTTCTGGGAAAATAGTGAAGTCAGTAACACCTAGGTTGTAGTTGCCTTGGCCATCAAGCTTTGGCGAAACGCCACGAAAGTCACGGATGGTAGGAAGTGCTACAGCGATTAAGCGGTACAAGAATTCCCACATCTGAGCTCCGCGTAATGTTACGTGGCAGCCTGTGATTTGGTTTTCTTTTAATTTGAAATTCGAAATCGCCTTTTTAGTGCGAGCAAGGATCGCCTTCTGGCCAGCAATAGCTGACATATCACGTTGGATATCTGCGATCTGATTTTTATCAGCTTCAGCACCGATTCCTGTATTAAGGTTAACCTTAAGAATCTTTGGAACTTGATGCGGATTTTTGTAACCACGGCTCTTCAAGAGCTCAGGAACAATCAGCTCGTGATAGGCTTTTTTAAGTACAGGTGTATAGCTCATGTTAGTGCAGGCTCAGCGCTTCAAGCTTTGGCGACAGCAGCACCTTTTGAGGAGCCGCGTTCGTCGTGACGCGTTTTGAGCATGAGATTAGAAGAGTGAACAGAACCTTCACGCTCAACAATTGAGCCCTGAGGTGCTTCTTGAGTTTTCTTTGTGTGGCGCTTGACCATTGCAATGCCTTCAACACGAGCACGGCCCGTGGAAGCGATTACTTCGAGGACTTTACCCTCTTTGCCCTTATGGGAGCCAGCGATTACGACGACAGCGTCGCCGCGTTTAATGTGAGACTTTTGCATATTAGAGAACCTCCGGTGCGAGGGAAATAACCTTCATGAAGTTTTTCGCGCGTAGTTCGCGAGCAACTGGTCCGAAGATACGAGTACCCTTAGGATTGCCATCAGCTCCAATGATAACAACAGCGTTGCTATCGAAGCGTAAGTAGCTGCCGTCTGCGCGACGAACTGCTTGCTTAGTGCGAACGACAACAGCTTTTGCTACCTCACCCTTCTTCACAGTGGCGTCAGGTGTGCTTTCTTTAATGTGCACAGTAACGACATCACCGACGAAGGCGGTAAAAGTATTTTGGCCTTTACGGCTAATCATGGCAGCCTTGCGAGCACCGGTATTATCGGCGACTTCAAGGATTGAGCGCAGTTGAATCATGGTTGGCCTCCTAAGAGTTTAAGTTTTAAAATAATTAGGCCTTTTTGGCCGCTGAAGTAGGTGAAGAAACTTTCTTGGTAGGAACAAGTGCTGCAACATCCGATTCGGAAATTGCGTCAGGAGTTAAACCAACAGAGCTCTCAATGATAGACACTACACGCCAGCGCTTTAAGCGGCTAAGCGGACGAGTCTCCATAATCTCAACGCGGTCACCAATCTTGGTGGCGTTCTTTTCATCGTGCACGTGCACAACGGTTTTCCTGTTGATCACCTTGTGATACAAAGGATGTGGAGTCTTATAGGGAATGGTTACTTTGATGGATTTATCTCCAGAGCGGCTGGTGACGAAACCAATCAGAGTCTTGCGCGTGCTGCGCTTTCCTGGTGTAGCGGATGACATGATAATTATTATTTAGCGGCGACAGCTGTCGCACGTTTCTTTTGCGTAAGCACGGTTTCTAAGCGAGCTACGGTTTTACGAAGGTTACGCAATTCATGTGTCTTCTCAACTTGACCGGTCTGCTTGCGCAGGCGGAGGTGAAGAAGCTGATCGCGGGTCTCGCGGAGCTTGGTGCCGATTTCATCGGCTGAAAGGTCGCGGATTTCTTTTGCTGTCATGTGAGTGAAGTGGGTTCGAAGGAGCAATTAAGCTGCTGATCCCTCACGGGTGATAAAGCGGCAGCGGAAAGGAAGCTTTGCATCAGCAAGGCGGAACGCCTCTTTGGCGATTGTTTCAGGAATACCTGCAAGTTCGAAAAGAACGGCTCCTGGCTTGATCACGGCGACATAATATTCAACCGGACCTTTACCTTGACCCATACGAACTTCAGCGGGTTTCTTAGAAATAGGTTTGTGAGGGAATACCCTGATCCACAATTTACCTTTACGTTTGAGATGACGGGAGATCGTTACACGAGCCGCCTCAATTTGCTGACCTGTCATAGGTCCGCGAGAAAGCGATTGCAGGCCGAATTCGCCGAAAGCCAAGGTGTTGCCACGCTTAGCATTCCCGGCGCGGGAACCCTTCTGTGATTTACGATATTTTGTACGTGCGGGTGAGAGAGCCATGGTAGTAGTGCCTTATGAGGTGACTTCTGCCTCTTTTTTACAGATCCAGCATTTTACGCCGATTTTTCCGTAAACGGTTTGTGCTTCTGAGAATCCGTAGTCGATATTCTCACGTAGTGTGTGCAGAGGAACACGACCCTTACGTTGCCATTCACGGCGTGCAATATCAGTACCACCTAAACGACCGGAGCACTGGATCCTGATTCCGTCAGCACCTAAAGACATAGCCAATTCAACGGCTTTCTTCATTGCACGACGGAATGCGATACGGCGCTCGAGTTGCAGAGCTACGTTTTCAGCAACGAGCTGAGCTTCGATTTCAGGTTTTTTAACTTCCTGGATATCGAGTAAAATTTCGCGACCTGTGAGCTTTGCGAGCTGGGTCTTAATGTTTTCAACTTCCTGACCTTTACGTCCAATGACGATACCAGGACGAGCAGTGAAGATCTTCACACGAACGCGGTTTGAAGCGCGTTCAATGAAAATGCGAGGTACGGAAGCTTGCTTAAGCTTGTCCATAAGCATTGTGCGGATCATTTGATCCTCGAGCAAAAGCTTAGGGAAATCTTTTTTCGATGCAAACCAGCGGGATTGCCAGTTGCGTCGAACAGCAAGGCGGAATCCGATGGGATTAGTCTTTTGGCCCATGGTAGTAGATCAGGAGTTAACACCGTCTGTTAAGACGATGCGAAGGTGAGACATTTTCTTTGTGCGTGGCTTAGCGGAGCCCTTAGCTCCTGCTTTAAAGCGCTTGAGCACAGGTCCGTTTTCAACAACTGCGCTCTTCACGGTGAGTGAATCTGCAGACAAGTTGTTGTTATTTTCAGCGTTAGCGATAGCGCTACGAAGAGTCTTCGCGAGAAGACGTGCTGACTTACGTGGAACAAGATCCAAATAGTTAGCTGCTTCAGGAGCCGGGCGGCCCTGAATTGTGCGTGCTACTTCGCGCACCTTTTTAGGTGACATACGAACGTAACGTGTGAGTGCTTGAATATCCATGGTAGTAACGGTTTGTAGGTGACTGGGTGTTAACCCATTCATCCATTCAAAGATTAGATCTCCTTACGGGTCATGCCACCGTGAGCCTTGAAGACGCGCGTTGGGGCGAATTCGCCTAGTTTATGGCCAACCATATTTTCAGTTACGTAAACAGCCACGAAGGCTTTACCGTTATGGACGTTGAACGAGTGACCGATGAAATCGGGAGTAATCGTTGAACGACGTGACCAAGTTTGAATTGGCTTCTTACCGCCAGACTTCACCTGCTTCTCGATTTTCTCGAGAAGGTGATAATCAACGAAGAAACCTTTCTTGATGGAGCGTGCCATGGTTAAAAAATAGTTCTAAAAAGTTTACTTACGACCACGTGGCTTACGGCCGTTGTGATGGACAATGATGAGGCTGTTAGATGTCTTCGAACGACGACGTGTCGGGAAGCCCTTAGCGAGCTGACCCCACGGAGATACGAGCTGTTGACGACCACCACCACCCTTTGACTTACCTTGACCACCACCGTTTGGATGGTCGACAGGGTTCATTGCAACACCACGGGTTTGCGGACGTTTACCGAGCCAACGGTTACGACCTGCTTTTCCTAAGGATTGCTTATTGTGATCACCGTTACCAACGAAACCAATCGTAGCACGGCATTGAGCATTGATGTAGCGAAGTTCGCCGGAAGGCATCTTCACTTGTGCTTGGCCATTTTCTACACCGATGAGTTCGAGAGAAACACCTGCTGTACGAGCGATTTGAGCGCCACGGCCAGGAACCAATTCAACAGAATGAATTCGTGTTGAAGGAGGGATCAGTGAGAGAGGGAAATTGTTACCAACCTTGAAGTCGTTTGTTGTTGCTGCGTTTGCTGCAACAATGTTGTCGCCAACATTTAAACCTTCAGGAGCTAATATGTAACGCTTTTCGCCGCTTGTGTAAGCGACGAGTGCAATGTTTGAAGTACGATTTGGATCGTATTCGATGGATTGCACACGAGCTGGCATATCAATGATGTCACGTTTGAAATCAATAATACGGTAAAGTCTCTTGTGACCACCGCCACGGTGACGTGAAGTAACACGTCCGTAGACGTTACGGCCACCGGACTTTGAGTGAGACTCAAGTAAGCTTTTCTCAGGACGATTCTTCGAAATGCCTTCCCTATGATTTAAGGAAGTGAAGCGGCCTGCAGGAGTTAAAGGACGGAAAGATTTAATCATGGTATTTTTTCGTTTCGACCACTTTTACCTCACTTGCGTTTGGTTTGAGTGGTTGATTTTTATTATACGAGTTCGATTTTATCTCCTGCTTTCAGTGTGACGATCGCCTTCTTAAAGTCAGAGGTCGTACTTGGTAGGCCACTACGGCCCTTTTTGTTTTTGCCTATGTAATTTTGTGTATTTACGCGGCGAACTTTTACTTTAAATGTCTTTTCTACTGCTTCAGCAATAGCGTGCTTGTTTGAACCCTTAGCAACCACGAAGGTATACTGGCCAAGTTCAGCAGACTGCTTGTTAGCTTTTTCGGTCAACAAGACCTCTTTGAGTACTTTATCGGCATTCATCAGTTCTTTCCTCCGTTAACGCGGGCGAGAATCGCCTCAAATGCTTTGCTGCTTACGATGATCATCTTGTACTGAGCGAGATCAACGGTGCTTAAGTTTGCTGCTTCAAGCATGGTGACGCGTTCAATGTTTCCTGCAGCGCGACGTGTGTCTGCTGCAAAAGGAGCATCGACTAAAAGAATTTTGCCCTTAGGTGCGATACGACCAACGACTTGATCAACGATCTTTGTCTTTGGTGCTGCAATCTTGAAAGCTTCGATAAGTGCGATATCACCAGCAACAGCACGGTCAAAAAGAGCGCGGCTGAAAGCAAGTGCACGAACCTTGGAATTAATCTTCTTTGAGTAGTCGCGAGGTTTTGGTCCGAAAACCACACCACCACCACCCCAAAGAGGTGAACGGCTGGAACCAGCACGTGCACGACCGGAACCTTTTTGATTCCATGGCTTTTTACCACCACCGCGGACTTCGCCACGTGTCTTTGTTGAGTGTGTTCCCTGACGACGATTCGCCTGAGTTGCTACGATGACTTCCTTAACAGCTTGAAGACCACGAGTGCCTTCAAAGGTTGGGATGTCTTTAAACTCCTGCTCGCGGCTAGTTGTGCCATCAGAGCTAAAAATCTTGAGTTTCATTGGCTTTATAAAGGGCTAAGGGTTGATAGGATTAAGCCTTCTTAGGCTGACCCTTGACTGCAGTACGAACGACTACGTCGTCTCCGTTTGCACCGGGAATGGCGCCTTTAACAAGTATGAGATTCTTATCAGCGATGATCTTCACCACTCTAAGATTCTGCATGGTACGTGCATCTGTACCCATGTGACCAGGCATGCGCTGATTCTTCCAAGTACGACCTGGAGTTTGACGCATACCGATCGAACCAATACGGCGATGGAACATCGAACCGTGGGCTGCAGGACCGCCGGCAACCCGGAAACGGCGTACAACACCTTGGAAATTTTTACCCTTAGTAACGCCTGAGACGTCAACTAATTGACCTTCTGCGAAGATCGAAACAGTGATGACATCGCCAACCTTAGCCGTAGGAGCGCTAGGAAGACGAACTTCACTGAGGACGCGAGGTGCGTGAGCTAGGCTCGCACCCTTAGCGTGATTAAGTTCAGCTTTGGAAGCATTCTTGTTCTTTTGAACATCGAATCCAAGCTGTACGGCATTGTAGCCGTCTTTGGTCGAAGTAGTCTTAACTTGGACCACTGCACATGGTCCTGCTTCGATCACGGTAACCGGTACTAAGACGTTTTGAGCGTCATAGACTTGGGTCATTCCGATTTTTTTACCGAGTATTGATTGTATCATGGCTAAGTGGTAGGTGGAAAAGATTTTCCGTTTAAAGACCTACATTAGAGGCACCATACTACCATTTTTAGGGGCAGGGGGTGCAACTACTAACTTTAGACTATTGGGTTTAATTTCAAACGTTGATGGTGATATCTACGCCTGAAGGAAGGTTTAGTTTCTTGAGCTCATCAACAGTTTGCGCTGTTGGCTCAATGATATCGATGAGGCGCTTGTGAGTGCGGGTCTCAAACTGTTCCATCGACTTCTTGTCCACGTGGGGCGAGCGATTGACGGATAGTTTCTCGATACGAGTAGGGAGAGGAATAGGGCCGGAAACACGTGCGCCCGAGCGCTTTGCTGTTTCGACGATGTCCTGAGCTGATTGATCGATTACTCGATAATCGAAGCCCTGGAGTTTGATGCGGATGCGTTGGCCTTTCATTGCGTAAAAAGAACGATTGTTTAGCTGCGAGCAGGGGCTTTAGACGATGTCTCGACAATCTTGGCGAGAAGTGAGTTTGGTACCTGTTCGAAATGGGATGGTGTGATAGAAGCACTTGCACGACCCTTTGAGAGTGAGCGAATGTCTGTCACGTAACCGAAAAGATTTTCTAATGGAACAGTTGCTGTGATGATACATGCACCTGCTTTATTTTCCATTGCACTAACAGCTCCACGGCGGCGATTGATATCACCAATCAAGTCACCTTGATATTCTTCTGGAGTTGTTACTTCTACGCCCATGATAGGTTCAAGAAGAATTGGATTTGCTGCTTTCATTGCATCCTTGAAGCCGAAAATTCCGGCCATCTTGAATGCAAGTTCCGAAGAGTCGACTTCGTGGAATGATCCATCGACGATACGAATAATAACATCGACCACAGGGTGTCCTGCGATTGTACCGTTATTTGTACCTTCTGTGATACCTTCGATTGCAGGCTTGATAAATTCTTTAGGAATAGAACCACCAACGGTTTCGTTAATGATTTCAACTCCCTTACCCTTACCGTTTGGTTCAATCTTGAGAACAACGTGTCCGTATTGACCTTTACCACCTGATTGACGGATGAATTTACCTTCACCATCGGCGGACTTAGTAACGGTTTCGCGGTAAGCGATTTGTGGCTTACCTGAGGTAGCTTCAACCTTGAATTCGCGCTTCATACGATCGCGAATAATATCTAAGTGAAGTTCACCCATTCCTGAAAGAATTGTCTGGCCGCTATCTGGATCCGTAGAAACACGAAGTGTTGGATCTTCGGCAACAAGGCGCTGTAAAGCAGTTCCCATTCTTTCTTGGTCAGCCTTTGAGTTTGGCTCGATTGACATCGAGATAACTGGCTCAGGGAAAGATGGTGGCTCTAAGCGAATATCAAAATCTTCATCACAGAGTGTATCGCCAGTGATTACGTCTTTAACGCCAACCACTGCACAGATATCACCTGCGTAAGCGACATCAATTTCTTCACGCTCGATAGCACGCATAAGCACTAAACGTGAAACACGTTCACTGCGGCGAGTACGAGGGTTGTAAAGTGACATACCACGTTTTAACTGACCGGTATAAACACGGTAGAAAACGAGCTTACCAACGAAAGGATCGTTCCAAAGTTTGAATGCAAGTCCTGCTAACTTTGCTTTGTCTTCAACGACAGCTTCAACAGGCTCACCATCGAGATTCTGACCCGTCATTGGGGGAACGTCGATTGGACTTGGAAGGTAATTCACTACGCAATCCAAGAGACGCTGAACGCCCTTCTTCTTGAATGCTGATCCTGGGACAACTCCACAGAAGTTAAGTGAGATTGTAGCCTTACGAATAGCGAGCGTTAGCTCTTCCATCGTAATTGCATCACCATTTAAAAACTTGTTAGCAATGACGTCATCATAGTCAGCAACAGCTTCAATAAGCTTATCGCGATATTCTTTAGCGTCATCTAAGTGCTCAGCAGGAATCTCTGTAGTAACTGGCTTTAAGCCGAGTGGATCATCCTTATCTGGCGGGAAAATGTAAGCGACCATCTGCACAAGATCGATTAGACCTGTGAAGTTTTCTTCAGCGCCAATAGGTAAGAATAATGGATGAGCATTACCTTTTAACTTATTGCGGATGTCGTCGATAGCACGGTGGAAATTAGCTCCAACACGGTCCATCTTATTGATGAAAGCGATACGAGGCACCTTGTACTTGTTAGCTTGGCGCCAAACCGTTTCAGACTGAGGCTGAACACCGGATACTGCATCGAATACAGCAATTGCACCGTCAAGTACGCGAAGTGAACGTTCTACTTCAGCGGTAAAGTCTACGTGGCCAGGGGTATCAATAATATTGATACGTTGTTGAATACCCTTCCATGGTCCGCATGATGCGTTCCAAGCACAAGAGATAGCCGCTGCAGTAATTGTAATACCGCGCTCTCTTTCTTGTTCCATCCAGTCTGTGACTGTTGTTCCTTCATGCACTTCGCCCATCTTATGGACGGCACCTGAGTAGAACAAAATACGTTCGGTTGTTGTGGTCTTACCGGCATCGATGTGAGCCGCGATTCCGATGTTACGCGTCCATTCCAATGGGAAAGGACGGTCAGGGGAATTGACCTTTGAAACCTTGGATTTGTCAGTAACGACAGTAATCCCTGAAAGTGATGCAGCAGCAGAAGACATAGTGCGTAATTCTTACCAACGGAAATGAGCAAAAGCGCGATTCGCTTGAGCCATCTTATGGGTATCTTCTTTCTTTTTAACAACAGAACCGGTGTTGTTGTAAGCGTCTACGATTTCAGCTGCGAGAGCATCCTTTAATGGAATGCCCTTACGGCTGCTAGCTGCGAGAACGATCCAACGAAGAGCTAAGCTCTCTTGGCGTTCAAAAGTGATTTCGATAGGTACTTGATAAGTAGCACCACCGACACGACGGCTCTTAACTTCGAGACGTGGACGTGCATTTTCTAATGCACCTAAAAGTAAGTTTACAGGATCACCCTTTTCGAGTTTCTCAGAAACCTTTTCGAAAGCTCCGTATACAATACGTTGAGCCAAATTCTTCTTACCCATTTTCATGACGACATTAACCAAATGCGCGACAAGCGGGCTCTGGTAACGAATATCAGGAACAACGGTGCGTTTAACTGCTCTGTGACGGCGTGACATGGATCAGATTCGTTCTAAATTATTTCTTAGCTGCCTTCGGGCGTTTAACACCGTACTTGGAGCGACTACGACGACGTTTCTCAACGCCAGTAGCGTCAAGTGTTCCGCGGACGATATGATAACGTACGCCAGGAAGATCTTTTACACGACCACCACGCACGAGCACGATGGAATGCTCTTGAAGGTTATGGCCTTCGTCTGGGATGTAGGAAATAACTTCATTTCCATTAGTTAAACGTACTTTAGCGACCTTACGGATAGCCGAATTAGGTTTCTTTGGAGTACGAGTCATTACCTGAACGCAAACACCACGACGGAAAGGATTACCATCCAAAGCGGGTGACTTTGATTTGATACGCACCTTACGGCGACCGTGGCGTACGAGCTGGCTAATGGTTGGCATGGGCTTTGTGTTAGAGTGTGGAAATTCGGGAAAAGAGGTGAATCCTACGCTTCGCTTAAAAGCCGGCAAGAACTTTCTAGCGAAAAGTATATCCTCTCGCGAAATTCGAGCCTTTTTAAGCCCGATTCGCGAACGGAAAGCGTTGAGTAACCGAGGTCGTCAACGCGGGAAAATGTGACGAATGTTCATACAACCTCATACGAATGGGTGTACTCAAGCATAAACCCATAAAAAACGCTTTCTCATAGGGAGAATTCATTCAAATCATACTCCTCAACTACCCTATTTTAGGCCCTTTTTAGACCCATTATTTTATATAGATGCGAAACTAGCCTTAAGCTCATTTAGGGTCACTTCTGCTAAAGACGGAATTATTTTGTGGGTATAAGAAAAATCATGATGCGCAGTGGATGAATTAGGCACTCCAACTACCCATAAATTAGCCCTTCGTGCTGCTTTTGTGCCCGTATGGGAGTCCTCAAACGCAATAGCTTGACTCGATTTTATTCCTAAGTTGTTGATTACCAAGTTATAAAGATCTGGCTCAGGTTTGGGTTGCTTAACATCCTCCCTACAAGCAAGAAATTTGAAGTATTTTAAGAGCCCCAAACGCCCTAAATGGCCTTCCACGTGCAAATGACTCGAATTTGAAGCTATCGCTATGTCTAAGCCCTGCTTCGAGCCTTCCTGTAGTATTTCAGTAATTCCAGGTAATACCTCCAGACTTAGGTCGATAGCTTTGTTTTTAGCCCTACGTTCCCTATCTAACTGCTCTATACTGACTTTTTTCTCAAAACCACTCCAAGGGTCAAACATGTAATCTGCATGTCCAACACTACGGTGAAAAAGCGCTTTATCAAATGCTACACCGTGCGCTACATGCACAGCTTCGTATGCCGCGATAAGCGAAGACTCGGTATCGAGTATTAATCCATCAAAATCAAAAACAAGTGCCTTAATCATTTAATATTAAGTCCTTAAAATACAGATCGCACGAAATCGCCAATGCAAAAAAAGAGCCGTAGCATTTAAGCCACGGCTCCTTGAGATTATTTTAAAGTAAAGATTAAGCTGTTGTTACTTCGGCCGCTGGGGCTTCAGGAGCAACTACTTCCTCTACTCCGAAAGGAAGACCAATCTTTAACTTCTTGTATTGAGGTAGACCAGTACCTGCTGGAATCAAGTGACCCATGATCACGTTTTCCTTGAAGCCCTTTAGCATATCTACCTTACCAAGCGTTGAAGCATCGGTAAGAACACGCGTGGTTTCTTGGAATGAAGCAGCTGAGATAAAGCTTTCTGTCTCAAGCGAAGCCTTGGTGATGCCCAAGAGGATTGGCTCAGCTTCGGCGGGTTTACCACCTGCTGCTTCAATACGCTTGTTATCAAGTAAGAATGCTGCGCGATCAACTTGCTCACCCCAGAAGTATTCGCTGTCACCTGGATCGCTAATGCGAACCTTACGTAACATTTGGCGAATGATGATCTCAATGTGCTTATCATTGATGGTCACACCTTGGAGGCGATAAACCTCTTGGACTTGACCAATCAAGAATTCGTACAGAGCAGATGGTCCGAGAATTTCTAGAATTTCATGCGGATCAGCTGAACCTTCTGTTAAGTGCTGGCCCTTAGTGACAACGTCACCTGGCTGCACAATGATATGCTTACCTGCTGGAATCAGATGCTCTTCTTCTTGAGAAGTTTCATCATTTTTCACAACAAGCTTACGCTTACCACGGACTGTTCCTTCAAAGGAAACGATACCATCGATACGAGCCATTTCAGCTGCATCTTTTGGACGACGTGCTTCGAAGAGTTCAGCAACACGAGGAAGACCACCGGTGATGTCCTTTGTCTTAGAAGCCTGACGAGGCGTCTTAGCAAGAAGTGCACCTGGTGAAATTGTATCACCTTCGTTAACGGCGATCTGAGCGCCAACAGGAATTGTATATGCAGCAAGCGGCTTGTTAGTCGCTTGATCACGAATTTCAACCTGTGGATTAAGATCTTCTTTATGCTCGATAACAACGGTAGCAATGCGGCCTGAACTTTCGTCCAATTCACGCTTCACGGTTACGCCTGGGATCATATCCTTGAATGCAAGGACACCACCCTTTTCAGAAAGAACAGGAATATTGTATGGATCCCACTGCGCGAGAATATCGCCCTTACCAATCTTAGCGCCGTCGCCAACATGTAAGAAGGAACCAACAACGATATTGTAGGTTTCGAGTTCTTTTCCTTCGTCGTCGATTAGCTGGATAGTACCGGTCTTATTAAGAACGATGTTACCACCATCAGCTGTGCTTACTAGACGTAGGCCGCGGTATTGAATCTTACCAGCAGAACGAACACGAATTTCAGGAGTCTTGAAACCGCCAGATGCGACACCACCGATGTGGAAGGTACGCATAGTGAGCTGAGTTCCTGGTTCACCGATTGATTGAGCGGCAATGATACCGACTGAATCACCGACTTTAGCCATCTTGTTGGTGGCAGGATTGATTCCGTAGGACTTCGCATCAATGCCGATTGCACTGTTCGAAGTAAGCGGTGACATAACTTTCACGCGCTCGATACCAACATCATCAATAATCGTTGCTGTTTCTTCGGTGATTAATTCACCAGAACCAACAATCAATTCTGAAGGCTTAAGAGGATTATAAACATCATCACTTGAGCAGCGGCCGATTAAGCGTTCGCGTAATGGTACGATTTCATCGTCACCTTCAACGATAGCTTTTTTCCAGACACCGTCACGTGCTCCACAATCATCTTCACCGATGATTACGTCCATAGCGACGTCACAGAGCTTACGTGTTAGGTATCCTGCGTCAGCGGTCTTTAGCGCTGTATCTGCAAGACCCTTACGTGCACCGTGGGTAGAAATGAAGTACTCAAGAACCGTTAAACCTTCACGGAATGAGGAAAGAATAGGACGTTCGATGATTTCACCGTTAGGTTTAGCCATGAGTCCGCGGGCTCCGCAGAGCTGACGAACCTGCTGCTTATTACCACGAGCACCTGAGTCCATCATGATGTAAACAGGGTTAATCTCAGGTTTGCCTTCATTGGTTTCCAATTTAATGAAAACCTCTTTAGCAATACGGTCTGTAGCACTGGTCCAAATATCAACGACCTTATTGTAACGCTCACCGTCTGTGATGATACCCTTGTTAAATTGGGATTCAACTTCGGCGATCTTCTTACGGGACTCTATAACAATATCTTTCTTGGCCTCCGGAATGATCATGTCGTCGATACCAATCGAGATACCTGCTTGGAACGCTGTAGCGAAACCAAGTTCTTTTAATTTATCCAGGGTCTCAACAGTCACTGTATTACCAGCAACCTTGTAGGTATTAAGAATCAAATCACCCAACTTTGCTTTCGCACATGGGAAATTTACGAAGCCAACATCTGCTGGCCAGATTTGATTAAAGATTACACGTCCAACGGAAGTGCGAAGAATCTTTTTCTCTTTATTGCCGAATACGGTATCGCGACCGCGATCTGGGTTTGGAATATCAACCCAGTCGTGGAATTTGATAATTCCTTCTGCCTTAGCAAAAAGAACTTCTTGAAGACCTGCCATCAATGGAACGCGTTGGCCTTTTGCGACCTTAACACGAGGCTCAATGGTGAGATAGTACGCACCAAGAACAATATCCTGAGAAGGCGTAAGAATTGGCTTACCTGAGGAAGGTGAGAAAATGTTCGAAGTAGCCATCATGAGAAGTTTGCACTCCATGATTGCTTCTAAAGACAACGGAACGTGAACAGCCATTTGGTCACCGTCGAAGTCTGCATTGTAAGCAGTACATACGAGCGGATGAATACGAATAGCTTCACCTTCAATTAGAATAGGTTCGAACGCTTGGATAGAAAGACGGTGAAGAGTCGGTGCACGATTTAGGAGCACTGGATGCCCCTTGGTCACTTCTTCAAGAATATCCCATACTTCTGGAGACTTCTTCTCGATCATCTTACGAGCACCACGAACGGTGTGTACGAAACCGAGTTCTTTTAAGCGGCGAATAATAAATGGTTCAAACAGAACCAGAGCCATCTTCTTTGGAAGACCACACTGATTGAGTTTTAATTCAGGACCGATAACGATAACTGAACGACCGGAGTAATCGACACGCTTACCGAGCAAATTCTGACGGAAGCGGCCTTGCTTACCCTTAAGCATGTCCGAGAGAGACTTAAGAGGGCGATTGCCTGCGCCTGTGACTGGACGGCCATGACGACCGTTATCAAAGAGTGCATCCACTGCTTCTTGAAGCATGCGCTTTTCGTTATGAATAATAACGTCAGGCGTCTTTAGCTGCATCAAATTACGTAAACGGTTGTTACGGTTGATGACGCGGCGGTATAAATCGTTTAAGTCAGAAGTAGCAAAACGGCCACCTTCTAATGGAACTAGAGGACGTAAGTCAGGTGGAATTACAGGAAGGACTTCTAAAACCATCCACTCAGGTTTCGACTTCGAATGAATGAAACCTTGGATAACCTTTAAGCGCTTCGAGAGTTTCTTTTTAATCTGCTTAGACTTTGTTGCGCGCATCTGCTCGTGCAGTTCTGCAACAGTAGCTTCGAGATCCATCTTAGCGAGGCCATCACGAACAGCCTCAGCACCCATCTTAGCGACGAATGAACCTTCACCGTATTCGTCAATTGCTTGACGGTATTCGGTGTCTGTTAAAAGAGTGCGAGGTTCGAGTGGTGTTTTACCAGCATCTACTACCATGTAGTTCTCGTAGTAGATAACACGTTCAAGAGAACGTGCTGTCATGTCTAATAATAGACCAAGACGACTTGGCATGCTCTTTAAGAACCAGATGTGTGCAACAGGAACTGCGAGTTCAATGTGGCCCATACGTTCACGGCGAACACGTGCGATAGTCACTTCGACTCCGCAACGATCACAGATTACGTCTTTGTATTTGATGCGCTTGTACTTTCCGCAAGCACACTCGTAGTCACGAACAGGTCCGAAAATCTTTTGACAGAATAATCCACCTGGCTCGGGTTTAAATGTACGATAGTTAATCGTCTCAGGATTCTTTACTTCACCCTTCGACCATTTACGGATCGTTTCAGGTGATGCAACTGTGATTGATACACAGTCAAATGGGCTCTCGTCCATACCGAGGGCGGTACGTACTTCTTCGCGTGCTGTGGAAGCTGCTGTTTCGGCGGGTTGAATCATGTGAGGACTCCCTTAATTAATTTTAAAGATGATACGGGATTTACTTGGGTGGTATTAAGCACCCAAGTTTAGTGCGTCGCGTTTTTGTAATTTGATATCCAATCCTAAGGACTGAATTTCTTTAATTAACACGTTGAACGACTCTGGCGTACCTGCCTGGAGTGTATTATCGCCCTTAACGAGCGACTCGTAGATCTTAGTACGGCCTTGCACGTCGTCAGACTTGACGGTGAGCAATTCCTGAAGTGTATGTGCAGCACCGTAAGCTTCGAGTGCCCACACTTCCATTTCTCCGAAGCGCTGTCCACCGTACTGCGCTTTACCACCCAGCGGTTGCTGTGTGACAAGTGAGTAAGGACCAACAGCACGAGCATGGATCTTATGTGAAACTAAGTGATTAAGCTTCATCATATAGATGTAACCTACCACCACTTCTTGATCGATGCGCTCACCAGTACGACCGTCCAATAGAACGCTCTTACCAGAACTTGGGAGTTTTGCTTCCTTAAGGTATTCACGCACGCGCTTCTCAGGAATTCCGTCGAAGACTGGCGTTGCAACCTTCATGCCGAGCTTTTTACAAGCCCAACCAAGGTGGGTTTCAAGAACCTGACCCACATTCATACGCGAAGGTACGCCTAGTGGATTCAAGCAAATTTCAACCGGTGTTCCATCAGGTAAGAACGGCATGTCTTCTTCAGGTACGATCTTAGCGACCACACCCTTATTACCGTGACGTCCTGCCATCTTATCACCGACTTCGAGCTTTTGCTTCGTAGCGATGTAGACTTTAACCTGTTTGATTGCACCGTCAGCAGAACCTTCTCCGTTTTCAACGGATCCGATCTTACGCTCACGATCTGATTCCAATTCATCGAACTTCGATTGATACGAACCGATGATCTCCATGATCTTGATACGAACCGGTGAAGGATCGATCTGAACATGCTTGGATACAGCAGCGAGCTTACGAAGTAATGTCTTCGTGATCTTACGGTTTGCTGGGATAATGATTTCTCCGTTCTCACCGTTGATAACGTCGAGAGGGATTTTTTCACCAAGAAGGATGTTAGAGAGGGCCTCTGTAAGACCTTCACGTAACTTATCCATCTGTGTTTTGTAATCTTCCTGAATTTGCTTGGTTTGACGGCGACGATCAGATGGCGATAAGCGCTCTGTCTGATTATCAATGCGTGAAGACACCTTAACATCCATGATAATTCCACCCACACCGGATGGAACAACAAGGGATGTATCTTTAACGTCTGCTGCTTTTTCACCGAAGATTGCGCGGAGCAATTTTTCTTCAGGTGCTAATTCAGTTTCAGACTTAGGTGTAATCTTACCGACAAGAATATCGCCTGGTTTAACCTCTGCACCAACACGGATAACACCGTTGTGGTCGAGATTCTTCAGCGCTTCTTCACCAACGTTTGGAATATCACGTGTAATTTCTTCAGGCCCGAGCTTTGTATCACGAGCAGTGACTTCGAATTCTTGAATATGAATTGAAGTAAAGATGTCTTCCTTAAGCACCTTTTCAGAAATCAGAATAGCATCTTCGAAGTTGTAACCATTCCAAGGCATGAAGCCTACAAGAACGTTACGACCTAGTGCCATTTCACCACCGTCGGTCGAAGGACCGTCAGCAATAATTTGTCCTGCCTTAATTTTCTGACCGCGTTTAACAATCGGCTTTTGATTAAAGCAAGTGCCTGCGTTCGAGCGCATGAACTTACGAAGTTCATACACATAAACATGATTCTTTGGATCGTGCTTTAGGGTACGTGGTGCTTCGCCGTCTTTAGTGATGACAATGCGAATAGCATCTACGGAGGCAACAATGCCACCTTCATCAGCAACAACAACGATCTTAGAGTCACGTGCTACACGCTCTTCAATACCTGTTCCTACAAACGGAGCTTCAGCTTGAAGTAATGGAACGCCTTGGCGTTGCATGTTCGAACCCATGAGTGCGCGATTAGCATCGTCATGCTCAAGGAACGGAATCATTCCAGCAGCAATCGAAATAACCTGCTTTGGTGAGACGTCCATGTAATGGACTTCTTCTGCACTGACTTCAAGGAACTCGCCGTCTTGACGAACAGTTACCTTGCCAACGAAATGACCTTTATCATCGATTTCAGCATTTGCCTGTGCGATGACTTTGGCTTCTTCTTGGTCAGCGGTGAGGTAGTCGATCTTGTCTGTGACACGACCGTCCTTCACTAAGCGATAAGGTGTTTCAATAAACCCGAATTCATTAACACGGGCATACGTTGATAGAGAATTGATAAGACCGATGTTCGGACCTTCAGGCGTTTCGATCGGACAGATACGGCCGTAGTGAGAAGGATGAACGTCACGGACTTCGAAACCTGCACGCTCACGGTTAAGACCGCCAGGCCCGAGGGCTGAAAGACGGCGCTTATGAGTGACCTCAGCTAGTGGATTGATTTGATCCATGAACTGGGACAATTGACTACGTGCAAAGAAGTCACGAATAACTGTGGTCAAAGCCTTTGGATTGATCAACTTTTGTGGAGTGATCGAATCAACGCTTTGATCATACATGGTCATACGTTCACGCACCAAACGCTCTGTACGGGAAAGACCCACACGGCATTGGTTGGCAAGAAGTTCACCCACCGTACGAACACGGCGGCTACCTAAATGATCGATATCGTCAACAACGCCTTCGCCACGCTTTAAACGGACTAAGTACTTTGTTGCTGCAACTACATCACCGCTCTCGAGGATGCGTTGTTCAAGTTCGGTCTTTAAACCTAATTTTTGGTTTACTTTATAGCGACCTACACGACCTAAGTCGTAACGCTTTGGATCAAAGAATAAACGCTTTAGCAATGCTTTAGCATTAGCTGTGGTTGGTGGTTCACCTGGACGTAAACGCTTATAGATTTCCTTGAGCGCTTCTTCTTCATTACGTGTTGGATCTTTTTTGAGGGCACGAATAATTGCGCCTTCATCGATCGCTGTATCAATCACGCGAATTGAAGTAATGTCATGCTTTTCAAATGTACGAACGATTTGTTTCGTAAGCGGTTCGAATGCACGTGCAAGAACGACACCTTTTTGAGCATCGATTGCATCTTCAACAAGAACCAGAGAACTTACGTTCTCCATGTCTAAGGCCTTAGTTACCTTCAGGTCCTTGATCTCGTAGAATAGATTTAAAATATCAACGTCAGCACTGTAGCCAATAGCACGCAGTAAAGTCGTAATTAAGAACTTACGGCGGCGGCGACGGCGATCGAGGTAAACGTAAAGTAGATCGTTATTATCGAATTGTACTTCTAACCATGTACCACGGTCAGGAATAATACGGAAAGAATGTAAGAGTTTGCCATTTGGGTGCGGAGCAACCTCAAAAGCAATACCAGGAGAACGGTGAAGCTGAGATACAACTACACGTTCTGCACCATTGATGATGAAAGAGCCACGCTCTGTCACCATAGGGATTTCACCCATGTAAATATCTTCGTCTTTAATGAAGTCTTCTTCACGAAGACGTAGTTTTACATATAAAGGAACCGAATAAGTGACACCGTCACGGATACAGTCGATCTCAGAGATCTTTGAATCACCAAGCGTGTATGACACGTACTCAAGTGTGAGGCGTTCGTCATAGGACTGAATAGGGAACACTTCCCTAAACACAGCCTCGAGGCCTTGCGGTTTACGCTGCTTCTCTGGAATTCCCTTCTGTAGGAATTCAAGGTACGAAGTGATCTGTATTTCGATCAGGTTCGGCGGCTGAATGACTTCACGGAGTTTGCCGAAATTGATTCGTTCGGAGTGTATGCGGTCGGCCATGGTCGTTCGGGAAAAAAGGTGACTTGCGAGAGGCGATTAGCTCCAGAGGGAACTAATCTGAGGACAAAAATAAATCGAAAGAACTGACAATAAATAAACAGGCAAAAGACAGGCCGCTGAGATTGCGGCCTGTCCTGATAAAAACGAATGCTTTAGCAGTGCGTTCGCCAAGTGAATTACTTCAACTCAACTTTAGCACCGATTGCTTCAAGCTTCTTCTTGATTTCTTCAGCATCAGCTTTGGAAGCGCCTTCCTTAACTGGCTTTGGTGCACCTTCTACTAAGTCCTTAGCTTCCTTCAGACCGAGGCCTGTGATAGCGCGAACTTCTTTAATTGCACCGATTTTGTTTTCGCCACCGGATACGAGAACGACTGTGAATTCAGTCTTTTCTTCAGCTGCTGCTGCACCTGCTGCTGCTGGAGCTGCTGCTGCTGCTACTGCAACCGGAGCTGCTGCTGAAACGCCCCACTTGGTTTCAAGGTCTTTTACGAGACCTGAAATTTCGAGAACGGATTGGCTTGAGAGCCATTCGATGACCTGGTCTTTAGTGATATTGCTCATGTTTTATTTCTCCTAGTAGCGGATAGCGGCCTAAAAAAGTAAGGCGCGTTTAAGAGACGTATCCCCTATTCGACTACACTGGATGGTTATTTTCCTGATGCTTAGGCGGAAGCCTCTGCTTGTTGGAAAGGGTTAAAAATTTTAATTAAACGCCTGCAGCGCGAACTTTCGCCTGAAGAACGTTAACAGTTGCTTGTGGGACAGCATTGATAACGCGAACAAACGCGGTACCAGGCTGATTGAGAAGTCCGAGCAATTGTGCGCGGAGTGCATCGAGCGATGGCATATCTGCCAAACGTTCAACGTCCTTAGATGAAATAAGCTTATTAGAAAGTACGCCTGCTTTGATTGCGAACTTCTGCTTTTCCTTGAAGAATTGCTTTAGAATTTTCGCAACGCCAGGTGAGTTCTTACCACCTACGACAACCGCAGTTGGTCCTGATAGGGACGCTTCGATGTCAGGTAAGCCTAATGCTTTTGCAGCAACACGAAGTGAGCTGTTTTTAACTACGTGGAATTCTGCTTTCTCGACAGCAAGCTTCGAACGAAGGTCTGCAACGTCAGAGACAGTTGCGCCAGTGAAGTTAGCGAGAATAACGTAATCGGATTTCTTGAGGTAATTGTCTACTTCAGAGATAAGGTATTGTTTTTCGGCTCTCATGGTTATGTTCTCCGGGTTCAGTACTTGCTGTATTCAGATGAAGCGACATGTACGCCAGGACTCATTGATGCTGAGATCGCAATAGTCTTGATGTACTGGCCTTTAAAGGAAGCTGGCTTTGCCTTACCTACAGCTTCGATAACAACGAGAGCATTTTCTAAAATCTGCTCAGGTGTGAATGAGCGTTTGCCCACACCAACACCGATATTACAGGTCTTATCCATCTTAAATTCTACACGACCAGCTTTAACAGCTTTTATACCAGCTGCGATATCGTCAGTAACTGTTCCGCTCTTTGGATTTGGCATTAAGCCCTTAGGTCCAAGAACACGTGCCATTGTACGCACGGTCTTCATGGCTTCGGTAGTCGATATAGCGACGTCGAAATCAAGCCAACCTTCGTTGATCTTAGTCATGAGCTCTTGCATACCTGCAAAATCAGCACCTGCATCGAGAGCAACCTTTGGGTTATCTGTGAATACAACGATACGAACTTTCTTACCGGACCCGTTAGGAAGCGGTGTAGTTCCACGAATCATTTGATCACCTGCAGTAGGATCTACTCCTAAGCGAAATGACAATTCAACAGTCTCGTCGAATTTAGCCTTCGGAAACTTCTGGAGGATCTCCACAGCTTCTTTAAGCGAGTAATGTTTGGTTAGGTCAGCGACCTTAACCGCGGTATTATAACGTTTACTGGATTTATGCATGTTTAACTCCTTGCGGTGCGAACGCTTCAGTTAAGAAGCTCCCGCGGGTAGTGTTTCTGTAAAAAATATTAATCGATGACTTCGATGCCCATATTACGAGCAGTGCCTGCAATGATACGAATACCTGCTTCATCAGAAGAAGAATTTAAATCCTTCTGCTTAAGCTTTACGATTTCGAGTAATTGCTTACGTGTAACTTTGCCAACTTTGTCCTGATTAGGACGAGCGGATCCACTTGCAATATTGGCTGCCTTCTTAAGGAGCACGGATGCTGGAGGGGACTTTAAGATAAAGGTAAAGCTCTTATCCGAGTATACCGTGATCACAACGGGAAGAATCATTCCGTTCTGGTCTTTTGTCTTTGCGTTGAACTCCTTACAAAACGCCATAATATTGACGCCTTGAGCACCTAAAGCAGGTCCTACAGGAGGAGCTGGATTAGCAGCACCTGCGGGAAGTTGGAGACGAATGTAACCCTGTATTTTCTTAGCCATGGATCGTTAAGGGATGAAAGTTATAAGTGATAGGTTGTTTTAAATATTATTCGGTCATGCGCATGACCTGCCAGTACTCGAGTTCAACAGGAGTAAAGCGACCGAAGATAGAAACGGAAACACGGAGCTTACCGCGGTCTGGATCGATTTCATCAATACGACCAGTAAGGTTAGCAAAGGGACCATCGTTGATCTTAACTTCTTCGCCAACGGTGTACTGAACCTTCGGAACTTCTTTTCCGTTTGCGGCTTCAATACGTGAGCGAATTTCATCGATTTCAGATTGGCGAAGTGCAGCAGGACGTTCACCACCAACAAAACCAATAACGCCCGCTACTTCTTTAACGAAGTACCATGGACGATTAATGAGTTTACCGTCTTCACCGAATAGCCTCATTTGAATGAAGACATATCCAGGATACAGTTTACGTACTTTGGTGGATTTTTTACCCGCTTTTACTTCTGAAACTACTTCTGTTGGAAGTAAAACTTCGAAGATTTGGTCGTCCAACTCTTCAGCGGCCTTAAAGCGCTCAATATATACCTTCACCTTATTCTCCTGACCGGAGAGTGTGTGAAGAGCGAACCACTGAGCGTCTGCGGGAATTGTTGTTGGGACGGACATGGATAACTAGAGATTAGCTCACCCAGGAGTGAAGGAGTTCTACGACTTGAATCAGCGAGAAATCACTGATGCTAGTAAAAATTCCAAGAATAACTGAAGCAACTATTACCACTAACGTGGAATCACGAAGCTCCGATGGAGTCGGCCACGATGCCTTCTTAAGTTCTTCGCCCATTTGAACGAAGAAAACGCGCGTACTGCTGAACGGGTTTTTCATGAACTTATATTTTTTTTAAGATGGCAGGGGCGGAGGGAATCGAACCCCCAACCAACGGTTTTGGAGACCGCTACTCTACCAATTGAGCTACACCCCTATGTGAAGTGGAATTTAGACGACGCCGCCGAGGCTCCTAAAAGAAGGCCTCGGCGAGGACGGTTAAACAGTTATTTTAGAGATTATTCAGTGATCTCGGTGATACGGCCTGCACCGATAGTGCGACCACCTTCACGAATGGCGAAGCGTTGTGTCTTCTCCATAGCGATTGGGTTAATGAGTTCGATATCAACGTTGATATTGTCACCAGGCATGATCATCTCAACGCCCTTAGGCAGAGTGATAACACCAGTTACGTCAGTTGTACGGAAGTAGAACTGAGGACGGTATCCGTTGAAGAAAGGAGTATGACGTCCACCTTCGTCCTTTGAGAGAACGTAGATTTCAGCTTTTGCCTTACGGTGAGGAAGAATCGACTTTGGAGCTGCGATTACTTGACCGCGTTGGATGCCTTCTTTGTCAATACCACGGAGAAGGATACCTACGTTATCACCAGCGCGACCTTCATCGAGGAGCTTACGGAACATTTCGATACCGGTAACAACAGTTGTTACGGTGTCCTTAAGACCAACGATTTCTACGGTTTCGTTAACTTTAACGATACCACGGTCGATACGACCAGTTGCTACTGTACCACGACCTGTGATCGAGAATACGTCTTCAACTGACATTAGGAAAGGCTTGTCGGTTTCACGCTCAGGCATTGGGATTTCGGTATCGACAGCCTCGAGGAGGTTAGCGATCGCTTGTTCACCTTCTGGCTTACCTTCAAGTGCTGCTGTTGCAGAACCGCGGATAACCTTAGCGTTCTTACCATCAAATTGGTACTTGTTGAGCAAGTCACGGATTTCTTCTTCAACGAGGTCCAAGAGGTCCTTATCGTCGATTAAGTCTACCTTGTTTAAGAAAACAACGATCTTTGGAACGCCAACTTGGCGAGCAAGAAGGATGTGCTCACGTGTCTGAGGCATTGGGCCGTCAGCAGCGGAAACAACAAGGATAGCACCGTCCATTTGGGCAGCACCAGTGATCATGTTCTTTACGAAGTCAGCATGGCCTGGGCAGTCAACGTGGGCATAGTGACGGTTTGGTGACTCGTATTCGACGTGTGAAACGGCGATTGTTACGGTCTTTGTAGCGTCACGGACAGTTCCGCCTTTAGCAATGTCCTGATAGGACTTGATTTCAGCGAGGCCCTTGCGGGACTGTACTGCAACGAGTGCAGCTGTCAGGGTGGTCTTACCGTGATCGATATGACCAATTGTTCCGACGTTTACGTGCGGTTTCTTGCGTTCGAATGTACCTTTAGCCATGGCGGATTAAGACTATGTTTGGGTTTGGATTAAAAAGTGATTTTCTAGACGTAATTTGATCTGCTGGAGCCCAGAACCGGATTCGAACCGGCGACCTCGTCCTTACCAAGGACGTGCTCTGCCAACTGAGCTATCTGGGCAGGCTGATGTCTACTTGTCAAAAGTACCTGATAGGATCAGAAACCTTTGTCATGCAGTAACCGAAGCAGTGGTCAAAAAACGGGAAAGAGGTAAGAAAGTGGACGCCGCTATAAGTGCCGTCAACAGGAATCTTTCGAAGCTCTTAAAATACCGCCGAAAGTCCTAGATTTAAGGTTCGCTGAGTACTCCCAAAACGGGCAGCCTTGGCAACCTTCATAGCAATGACAGACAAGACCCTTACATCACCCATATTGCAAGCTTGGGTTTCAACCCTTTTTCAAGCTCAAGGGCTTTTACCTAAAAATGCCGACCAAACCGCATCGCAGTTAGTGCAGACAAGTCTTTGGGGGATAGATAGTCACGGAGTTGCGCGGGTCCCCCATTATCTCAATCGTTTAAGTCGTGGTTCTATCCTTGCTACCCCCATTTTATCTTTTGAAGCCACCGGTGCAGCGACAGGAAACGTTGATGGAGGGCATGGGCTAGGCTTTATGGCCTGCTCGTTTGCCATGGATCAGGCAATAGCACTTGCTCGTTCTAGTGGAGCTGGTGTTGTAGGAATCAGAAATTCGAGTCATTGTGGCGCAATTGGACTTTATAGCCGTCAAGCTGCTGCAGCTGGCATGATCGGCATAGCTTTCACACATTCGGATTCTTTTGTTGTACCCCACGGCGGCACAAAAGCGTTTTTTGGAACTAACCCGATATCTATTGCAGTACCAACTCAGGATCCCCACAGACCTCTTTGCGTAGATATGGCCACCAGCATCACGACCCTTAATCGAGTCATGAACGCACGCAGAGAAAATCGCTTAATACCTGAAGGACTAGGAGTTAACGCATTAGGAAAGGACACTACAGACCCTCATCAAGTGGTTGCCCTTAAGCCAATGTCTGGCCCCAAAGGCTACGCCCTAGCCTTTCTTATAGATATGCTGTGTGGCCCGCTTAACGGTATGCCTTTTGGTCCACATCTTAATAATATGTATACCGAACTCGATAACCACCGCGAACTCGGTTCCCTAGTTATTGCTATCGATCCCTCACGTTTCTTTGGTGGAGCTAACCTTGCAGCAGTTGTAGTACTCGCAATCGCTGAAGCAAAAAGTCAGGCTGAAGGAGTTCAGTCTCCAGGTGAACCAGAATACCTTTCGGAAGTTCAGCGCCTAAAGCATGGAATACCTATTGAAGCAGGTCTTTGGAAAGAACTCACGGAGTGGTCCACAAAACTCTCCGTTGCGATTCCTTAAGGGCCAACCGAGATCTGATAAAATCCTGGCGGCAATCGATCCGCTATACGCATGGTGTGCGTAAGATAATCCAGAAAGAAAACATCAGCCGGTGATCCAGATCTTTCTGTAGAAAGTATTGGACCAAGAAGTCCTGCAGCATCAACAGCTACTGAAAATTGAAGCGGCTTCCAAGCATGCGTCATCACATCACTGGGTGCATTTGGTGTATCCTTGGCAAGTAGTGCCAGTTCAAGAACAGCTCTCCCACTAGCCATACTGCTTACACGTACCCAGGCAACTCGCGGCTTTAGTGACGTATGAAGTCGGTCAGTTCGACCAAGTCCATAAGCAGGGTTACTTGGATCTTTAATAGCAAGGGCATCTACAGGGCGATCAGGGACAACAGTAGGCGTGGCAATATTCAGAGCTAGGTGCTCGGTAGAAAAAGCAAGTTTGGGGCTAAAGCCTGAAAAGTCCCCCTGAGGTAACATATGCGTGTGATTGAGTTGAGAACCGCTGTAGCGTGTAGGAAGAAATAAAGGCGTTGGATCATTCAGTGATGCATCCTCACTTGAAATTTTATCAGCTAAATTTCCGAGAATTTGAATCTTTGGAACAGCAATTCGTGCAGCCTCTTCTTTAATATCAGGAATCTTAAATAATGAACTTACTGCAAAGAGTATAAGTGCACCTACAACACTTAGAGGAATCCAGTGCGTTAACAGTCTAAGTGTACCCGTGCCATTCATATCACGGATTATTTGCGCCCGTAGTTTGCTGGGTGCCTAATACAATTTCAGAAAAATGAGCCTCTGCAGCCATACCGTACACACGTGTAACGCTTTCCACAGGGACATCGACTCCAGCCAAAATAAGTAGTACAGGTTTTTTCGCTAACAAAGCTTCTGACTTAAGCCAGCCAGGAAGTTCCGCCAAAGTCTTCATTCCACCATCAGTTAAGATTTGTCCGGAGCCCAAAATCTTTAAATGCGAGGTAGTCCTAGTTGCCTGCGCTCGCGATGAAGCAAGATCTGGTAGTGACACAACAAGTCCTGGAGCCAATACAAATCTAGATCCAAAAATAACAAAAAAAAGCGCAAGTGCACCTACATTGATATAAAAAAATAAATCAAAATTACGTGGCGGCGGCGTAAGTTTAGAAGCCAGATCGAGTGGACGTGACAGCATGATATTACAGGTTGGCTTTATCATTACTTGACCGAACGCTTGAAGAGTATTCAGAAAGTAAATATCTCATCATTTCATTTCCTGCCCACTCCACATCACGAACTAAAGCACGCACACGACTAGATAAAAAGTGATATGCTAAATGAGTAGGAATCGCTAGCATAAGCCCACCAATAGTGCAGATAAGCGCTTGCCATAAACCAGCAGATAAAGCGTGAGGCGTTGCATAATCCCCACCTTTTTCAAATGCAATATAGGTTGTTGCCATGCCTATGACAGTACCTAAAAGACCAACTAAAGGGGTGACTTGCGCAATTGCTGCTATAGAGCCAATACGCCGCTCCAATGCTGGTATCTCAACTAAGGCCGCCTCTTGCACATGAAAGCGCATTGTTTGAGAATCATCAGAAGCATGCATAAGTGCTGCTTTAACAACAGAAGCTACTGGACCTGGAGTTTCCTCACACAAAGTGAGAGCCTCAACGAGTCTACGCTTGGCTAAAATATTTTTGATACCACTTACAAACGCAGTCGCTTTGATTTGACCGCGGTGCAGGTATAAAACTCTTTCCACAAAAAATACGAATGCAATGAGACCAAGTACAAGCAGCACAAGCATCATTGGGCCGCCGCGTGTAAGAATACTTAAATGGAAAACAGACATCGAAGTTCTGGGAATGTAGACGTATACAGATTATAAGAAAACAGAAAATTTCATTTCAAAATTTTGCTGCAGGAATGTTTAAATTAGAAATATTAGATTTTGCTAATGCCGCACCAGGAAGGTCAGCTTCAATCACACGCTGCCACGCTTGAACAGCTTGGTCAATTTGCCCTTGTTCATGAAACAGTTGTCCTAAATCCATCAAAGTTTTGGACATCCAAAAACGTCCTGTAGACCCTAATTCTGAGGCTTTGGTGTGATTAAGTAAAAAGGCAGTCACGACATCACTCCACCACACTTCCTTAGCTTGGCTTAGTCGTCCCCTATGTCTGTAAATATTACCTAAATTATAACCTGCCTCAACGCGTACATCGACTGGTGCATCAACGCGATATTCGCATATATCCTCAAATAAAGCTCTCGCACTTTCTTCATGCGATGGATCACTACCCGCTTGCGCATTATGACATTCCGCTAGAGCAAGGCGTGCTAGAATTGAATTTGGGTTACTCGCATAAAGTGGATTCTTTATAAGCGACTCGTATGCGCGCTGAGCCTGAGGAAATTGATTTAGTTTTCTAAATAAATCACCTTGTTTGAGTCTAGCATCAAAAACAAGATCACTCTGAGGATAGGTCGTTACTAAGCGCTCAAGTAGTCTATCCGCTTCTTTGAAGTTATCGTCTCGACCTAAACGGTCAGCATAGGTTGCAGCTTGATATAAAGCATATGGAGCAAGTCGACTTGTTGGAAAACGATCAGCAAGGTCAGTAAGTAAACGCTGGGCTTCAACAACCTTATCTTGTTGGGCTTCATTTTCAGCCTGAACAAAATAAGAAGATACAGCAGCATCTGCACTCGGGTAATCTGCACGTAACTGTTTTAAAATCGCAACTGCATCTACTTCTTTTTTCTGATCAAAAAAGATTTGGGCTTTAAGCAGTAGACTACTGCTAGCGATGTCTTGTTTTAAATCAGAATTAACACCTACTAAGATAGGCCCAAGTGAATCAACTAGTTTGAGAGCTTGCACTAGATCTCGCGCATCCACTGCTAATCTCGCTTGGAGCCATGCCATACGAGCACGAAGTTCTGAGGGTAATGCGTTTTGCTGATTGGTTTGAATTAATAGCGCATTAATACGGGTATAGGCGTCGAAAGTCTTACCCGCTAATTGAAGTGCACGTGCAAGATTCCACTCTGCTTGCCAGCGGTGCATAGAATCAAATGCTGCCAATTGAATGCTTTGATCTAGCGCATCCACCGCTGCTTTAAGGGATCCCGTTCCAACCTCAACGGCCATAATCTCTGCTTCAACACGCTGAAAAATTAGATCTCCTAAAATAATTCCAGCTGGAGGATTCAACATAACAGATGAATACGCATCAGCAGCATTTCGGTAGTCCCTTGCCCTAAACCAGGCTTCAGCAATGACCGCACTGAGTCGCTTACTGACCTCAATATTTCTAGAATCCGATGAAAGAGATAGCTTCGTTTGACGAGCATAATCCGCAGCTGTTCTATAATGCTGTTGCTCCCATGCAGTATCGGCAAGCAGCCCAAGTGCATAGGGCTTTAAACTCGATCCAGGAAAACGATCTAAAAGCATCTGGGCTCTATCCTCTGCAGTAATAAAATCAGAATCTTCGAGTGCTAAGGTTGCACGCAAAAGCAGTAAGTCATCTAAGATTGGATGCTGCACTTGACTTGCAATTAATTTGTCTACTTCACGGCGCAGCACGTCTTTATCTGAAGTTTGCGTCATACCCCGAGCAAGTAACTGCAAAGCCTCCCTTTGCCTATCTGTATCCGAACCGGATTCAAGCAGCTGAAAAAGGGCATTACGACCTGCTCCTTCGCTGACCCCTGCAATCATGCCTAATAAAAAATGTAAGTCATCCACACGCGTTCTTTCCTGTGCAGGAAGTGTCATTAAATTACGCTGTAAGGCTTCAATCGCTTGATTTCGTCTACCCAATTGAAAAAGCATCACAGCATAGGTGCGGGCAAAATCATAACCTACTGTTCCTGGATTATTGTCTGCATTGCTCTTAGCACGCCTAGCTTCCTCTTCACTCACACGGCCTAATCTTAAGAGTGCCTGATCATGCGCGAGTTCAAAACGAGCTTTAGTGATTTGCGTGGTGGTAAGGGATTCAGCTTTACTGAAGTACTCACTGGCGAGCCTGTAATTACCTGCCATATTAGCTAATACGCCCTGAACAAAGATGGCCCATGCTTGATCTTCACGGCCTAATTCAGGTATCTTAACTTGATTAAGCTCAGCTTGAGCCTGATCGAATTGTCGAAGCGCTACCTCTGCAAGTGCACTTCTTAAATGCCACACTGGTCCATGATTTGATCGCATGGAATTAAGCACATTTCTTGCTTCGGTTGGATTAGCCTCATCAAGTAATGCTTCGGCAAGGTCTAAGGTTAAAGCAGTACGATCGCCGCCTGATTGTTGTAATAGTTTTCTATAAATACCCGAGGCAATACCTGGAAACCCCAACTCCTGAGCTAGCCGGGCCGACTGAATCGTAATTGCATTCTGTCCAGCCGTATAAGCTGCTGGAGCCGGGGCAAATGGCACAGGGTTGTTGAGTGGTTCCTGCGCATAAGTAATCGCAGTTACCATCAGAAATAAAATGAATTGAATTCGTATGTGCATGCCGCGACTTGACTATCTGTCACTCAAAACGAGGAATTTGTTTCCAATATGCCTATTTATGACTCCAAAACCCTATCCTTCAAAGCCTTGAATCCGCAAGCAAGGAGTGAGTCTGTAGCCTTCAATATCTGATTATGTATAATTTTTTGAAAAGTGGGCTTTGCGATTCTTCAAGTTTAGGCTAACGTAGAGCTCTTATATGTCTTCAGACCTCACCGAGTTGTATCAACAGGTCATTCTTGATCATAACCGTCGTCCACGCAATCGAGGTAAGCTTCCGCAGGCTAATCGCGTCGCCCAAGGGGACAACCCATCGTGCGGCGATCAGTGTAAAGTCTACTTAAATGTCATAGATGATCGTATCGCCGATATCGCTTTTGAGGGTTCAGGCTGTGCTATTTCTCAAGCCAGTACGTCTTTAATGACTACTCAGCTTAAAGGCAAAACTCAGGCAGAAGCTGAAGCACTCTATAAACAATTTCATGAAATTGTAACAACTGGTAAAGAGCCTGAGGAAATAAGTGATGTTGCTGCGTTTGCAGGTGTACATGCTTTCCCAGCGCGTATTAAGTGCGCAACCTTAGGTTGGCATGCAGCCTTAAATGCACTTAAAAATGGTGCAACCACAGCTACGACTGAGAGCCATAAAGATTAATATGACGCCATCTTGGAAAAACGTTCGCGAAGATTTCCCGATTTTAAACCAAAGTGTAAATGGAAAACCACTGATCTATTTAGATAATGCTGCCACGTCTCAAAAACCAAAAGTGGTGATAGATGGTTTAGCCTCTTTTTATCTTAAAGATAATGCAAATGTTCACCGTGGACTACATACCCTATCCATGCGCTCCACAAATGCATACGAAGGAGCACGTAATCGCATAGCAGAATTTATAGCAGCAGAGAGCCCTGAAGAGATTGTCTTCACACGAGGCACAACTGAATCAATCAACTTAGTGGCTGCAAGTTTTGGTGGCTCTCAACTTAAAGCAGGCGATGTTATTTTGCTCACTGAAATGGAGCACCACAGTAACATTGTACCCTGGCAATTAATTGCACAAAAAACAGGTGCAAAAATTAAATATATTCCCGTAACAGCAGATGAAGGCCAATTAGATTTAAGCAGTCTAGACAAACTCCTTACCTCTGAAGTTAAAATTTTCGCATTCACTCATGTTTCAAATACGTTAGGTACTATCAATCCAGTTATCGAACTCTGCAGAAAGGCAAAACAAGTTGGAGCAACAACACTTATTGATGCCGCACAATCAATAGGTCACTTACCACTTAGCGTTAAAGAGATTGGTTGTGATTTTCTTTGTTTCTCAGGGCACAAAATGGCTGGTGTAACTGGCATTGGTGTACTCTATGGCAAAAAAGCGCTATTAAATGCTATGCCTCCATGGCAGGGAGGAGGAGGTATGATTGCTACAGTAGATTTCGATGGAAGTACCTGGAAGCCATCTCCTGAGCGTTTCGAAGCAGGTACTCCAAACTATGCAGATGCTTACGCTCTAGGTCTTTCGTGTGATTACATCGATAGCTTAGGAAGAAAAGCAATTGCTGAGCACGATTCACGTCTTGCATCGCTTGCATATAATGAACTTTCAAAGCTACCTGGCATTCGTCTTATCGGCCCAAGCGGCGCACGCAGTGGCCTAGTGAGCTTTGCATTCAAAGATGTGCATGCGCATGACATCGTCACCTTTGCAGATCAAGACGGAATAGCCCTTAGAGGAGGCCATCATTGCAACCAGCCTTTGATGAAAAAACTTGGTTTAACGAGCACTACACGCGCCAGTTTCTATGTCTATAATACAGAAAGTGAAATTGAGGCACTCGTTAAGAGCCTTAACCGAATTATAAAATTCTTCTGCTAAGAATTTCCCTGCAATTAATCGTTCTCCGTAGGAGGAGGCGTAGCGGATGAAGGCGTTGGTTTACCATCCACGGTGGATGCTTCCATAATCTCAACGCGAGTTCCGTCGGGATCAAAGCAGTTGATCTGACGCTTACGATTTACACCTGCTTTAATTGCCGTTGGCTTTTTACATACTGCAGGGAGTGTGCGTGTTTTTAAAGTAGTATCTACCACATAGATACTTGGCACTTCTAAACACATGTGGTTCATCGTGTGCACTCGATCTAAAGATGGTTTCTTACCGTAAAGCATAATTTCAATATAATCACGACTCTCTGGTAAGCGCTCATTTACCCAACTCAGAGTTATATTATTTGAACTACCTCTCCAGAATTCAGTCATCCCCAAAATATCGCGGTAAAATTTAAGCGACTTTTCAAGATTTCCTACGGTCACACCAGCATGGCTAATTCGTGCTGCAATACGCGTAGCAGGCATAGCTTTACCTGCATGTTTAATTGTCCATCCCTCTGGTTCATATTGAACAATTTCTACAATATGATGATCCGGGTCTTCGGCAAAAAAATTCAGGTTTCCAATTTTTCCTTTTCCAACCTTATCAGGAAGAGCTTTACCTGCAGGGCCTGTGACGCCTTTTGATTTTAAGTAGTTTAACATCCCTACTGCGTCATCGGTCTCTAATGCGATGTGATACAAACTGTCTCCATCGTTTGGTGTTTTAGAATTTATAGGAAATAGCTCTACGGACTGTTTATCGTTAATTTTAATCCACGTAGTATGCACGCTACCATCAGGATTATTAATCGAGTATGGTTCATCAAAGCCCAAGTAATTTTTATAAAATTGTCGTGATGCATTGAGATCTTTCACCCAAAGCCCTAAATGCGATAAACCGATAATTTTAGGCCTAGCAACATCCGTCTGTGCATATCCGGACGGTGAAAAAACAAATCCTACAATTAAACCTAACGATAATATGAGATGGGGTATTTTCATAGCGGTAAACAATTAAAGTGAAACAGGACATTTCCTAGCTGCGGAATCATAAATTGCACGAATCAGGGCTACTGCATTTCGCCCTGCTCTACCATCAATAGCGAGTGGACGTTTCTCTTGTATCGCATCAATCATATCTTGGATCTGCAAGAGGTGCCCATAGTGACTAATTTGATTAGGTGCTCCTGAACCCGATCTCATTTTTTCGTCCAAAGGAGCATTACGAATCAAATCGTCCTCGGGCTTAGTCTCCAAAAATTCCCATTTTACAATGCGGTCGTCTTCTAAGCATATAGATCCTTTTTCACCGCAAATTTCGATACGTCTAGACCATCCTGGCCATAAAGCGGTACTGGCCTCAATTGTGCCGAGTGCTCCAGAGGCAAAACGAAGCGCTGCACTTGCGGTATCTTCAGCCTCGATACCAGTATGCACACAGCGTGAGACATAACCGCTTACTTCAGCAGGAAGTCCTACAAACCACTGTAAGAGATCTACAGCATGTATACCTTGATTCATCAAAGCCCCACCCCCATCAATTTTAAGACTACCTTTCCATCCAGTATAATACTGTGCAGTGCGGTGCCATTTTACATAAGCACTTGTAAGGACAAGACGTCCTAAACGTCCCTCATCTATTGCTCTTTTAACGGTGCGTGCACCTTGACCAAAACGTGACTGAAATATTGCAGCTACTTTAACCCCTGCTTTATCCGCAGCAGCCAGTAAAGCATCTGCTCTTTCCAGGTTAATCTCTATTGGTTTTTCGATTATAACATGCTTACCTGCGCGTATTGCTGCTAAAGCAGGTTCAAGATGCGAGCCACTTGGCGTAGTGATACAGACAACGTCTATATCAGAACGATTCACTAAGGCTTCTACATCAGTTGTTGAAAAATTAACTGCATTTTTCTCAGCGAAAACCTTAACAGATTCTGCTGTACGTGCAGCAACACCAACTAAATGCGCCCCCTTTGCTTCGCGGATGGCTAAGCAATGATAGTTTGCAATCATACCTACTCCAATAATTCCGAATCCTAGACGAGGGGGATTAGACATAAAAAAATCTTTATACGTTTCAGTAGAAATAAATCTTAAGGAATTTTAAGCACCATGCCGACCTTAAGTGCTGGATGATCCCCTTTAAGTTGGTCGCGATTTGCAGCAACAATCTGAGGCCATTTAGAACCTGAGCCGTAATATTTTTTGGCTAAATTATACCAAGTATCACCCTTGGTGATTGTATGTGTTCTTCCTGAATGTGTACTCGCAGCTAATGGAGCAGCGGTTGCCTCTATATTATCATCTGCTGAATTTGAATCCGTTAAAGTAGCACCTGTTTGATTAGGTGTAATCACACTTAATGTATCTGAAGGTGTTGGTATAGGCCGAAGTCCAGTATTATCTACTGCTGTTTCTGGAGCATGATAAGGTACGGGAGGTAACGCCATGCCTGCTCTTAATGAAGCTAGCTCTGCATTGAGTTCATCGTTACGGCGCTGCAGCCGCTCAATTTGATCTAATGTGTCCAAATGCCCGGCTATGTTTTCTTGAGGCTGCACTGGAAGTGATCTAGCGAAATCACGTTTAGCTGTTTCAATTAAACCCTTAACACGCTCACTTAGTTTAGAATTTGGGACCAACTCCAGATAGCGCCTAAAATAGTAGATTGCTGCTATAGGGTCCTTGATCTGCTCCAAATAAATAATGCCTACATTTAGATGAGACTCGGGTGCTTGCTCACCGCGTTTAGAAATAACTTTCAAATACGCCGAAAGTGCTTCCTGGGTTCTACCCTGTTTAGCCAATACATTAGCCTCTGTATACTGACTTTCCTGAGTTTCTGGTGTCACCACAGGGCTATCAACGCTACACCCCCCAAGGCACAGCCCTAGGATGAGGGCTTGCAGGGTTAGAAATCTTTTAGGAAGTTTGGTCACGAACTAGAAAAGAGGTTGAATGAAAATTGTATAAGCGTAAATTCGATACTCTACCCCTGTGACTCAACTCTAAATGGCACTAAACTCGAAAATAACACTCGCCAGAGCAAAGGAGTGTATACGCATAGAAACTGAGGCACTACGTCTCACGGCTAGCTCATTGGGTGCTGATTTCGTAAAAACGGCCCAAGCAGTCGAAAATGTTATCACACGTAGGAAGAAATTGATTTTTAGTGGGGTTGGTAAATCAGCGGATATTGCCCGTAAAATTTGCTCCACTTTCAACAGTACAGGAGTGCCTTCTTGCTTTCTTGATGCAACACAAGCCCTTCATGGCGACTTGGGGCTGTGTGAGAGTGGAGATCTAGCTATTTTACTCAGTAACAGTGGTCAGTCTGAAGAAATTCTTAAGCTGGTGCCGCTGCTTAAGCGCTTCCGAGTCGATATCGTTGCATTCACCTCTAACCCCAAGTCTGACCTAGCTATAAATGCTAATTATAAGCTTTTATATCGCGTCAAAAAAGAAGCCTGCCCTCTGGAGTTAGCTCCTACAGCAAGTACTACAGCAGCACTCGCCTTAGGAGATGCCCTAGCAATGGTGATCTTAGAATCCCGTGACTTATCCCGAGACGACTTTGCTAAGTATCATCCAGCAGGTAACTTAGGCAAAATTTTGCTTTTAAAGGTCAAGGATATTATGCGCACAGGCAAACGCCTTCCAATCAAGCGCGATACCATCTCGGTCCAAGAAGCAATTATTGCAATGACGCAGGCCAAGAGTGGATGTATCGCCTTGGTCAGTGCTAAGAGCAAAAAATTGAGTGGCATTTTCACTGATGGCGATTTTAGGAGGGGCGCACTATCTGGTTCTGATTTTATGAAAAAACACGTGTCAAATTTCATGACACAAAATCCCAAATGCGTTTCTGAAAATGCCTTAGTTGTGGACGCATTACGCATTTTTGAGATACACCGCATTGACGATCTCATCGCAATAGATTCTCTTGGAAGACCCACTGGAATTGTAGATGGCCAAGATCTCCCAAAATTCAAAATCGTGTGAATAAACCCCTGCGTATCGGAATAATAGGCATGGGTGGGTTTGCAGGATCCCATCACACTGCCGTAGCTAAATTAGAAGAAAAAGGACACTCACGTCTTATCTGCACATGCGATCCCATGGCAGCTTCTTTTGAAGCACTCAAAGACTCACTGCGCTTCAAGGAACGCGGTGTTGCCGTTTTTGACGATTACATAGAAATGCTTGATGCATGCGCAGCTAATCTAGATTTCGTCATCTTACCCACACCGATTAATCTGCATGCTCAAATGCATGATGCGGTAACATCTCGAGGGATTGCCTGCTACATTGAAAAGCCTCCCACTCTAGACTACGCTGAACTCGAGCGTATGATTACAGCTGATAAACGTTCCAGTAAAGCGTCGGTGGTTGGATTTAATTTCATTATCGAAAAACCACGTTTAGCACTCAAACGCAGAATTTTAGCCGGAGAGTTTGGTTCGATTATTAGAACTGCATTAAGTGCTCAATGGCCGAGGCCTTCATCTTATTTCTCGCGTAACACGTGGGCTGGAAGGCTGCTAATAGACGATAAGATTTTACTGGATTCATGCTTTGGCAACGCCATGGCTCACTTTGTTCATAATATGTTATTTTGGGCAGGCTCTTCAGATTTATTTAGTTGGGCAAAAATAGCCTCCGTTAAAGCAGAATTATATAGAGCCCATAAAATTGAAGGAGCGGATACTTTTTTTGTTGAGGCAACAACAACCTCTGGAGCATCCATGCGTTATGCTCTGACCCATGCATGCGCTGGTCAAAGCTCTCATTTAGAAACCGTTGTCTGCGAAAAAGCTGAATTGCGTTACGTAGTAGGCAGTCATATTGAAATACGCTGGAACGACGGAAGAACAGAGCGTATTGCTTTAGACCAGTTCGACGGATTAGCAGAAAATCATCTAGACTATTATAGATATTTTCGCGGAGAAGCAGATCGTCCTGCAACAACTTTGACTGATTGTAGACCTTTTGTAGCTCTTAACGATCTGGCTTATATTTCAAGTCGTGAAATAACTGCGATTCCTCAAGCGTTCATTTCAGGGATTCGAGATGAAAAAGAGCAAAAAGACTATCTTAACGTGAACGGTATGGTTCCTACTATCGAACAGTTCCTTTCTAAGCGCATCTGGCCAAGTTCAGCAGGTTGGAATCGCAGTCCTTCTGAAAATATCCCTCTCACAGAGCTCAATCAACTGGATCGCATAGTACGCGCAATGGCCAGTGCTACGCACGAGACCAAAGCGTAAAGACGAGGTCATCGTCTTTACTTAAAGACGGAGTTACTCCATAGTATAAGTCGATGGCCACACCGACTTTCGTATATCAAGATCCTTTCCCGCTCGGTCCTGACTCAACCGAATATCGTCTTCTGTCTAAAGAAGGTGTTCGTACGAGTACTATAGAGGGGCGCGAAGTTTTACACATTGCACCAGAGTCTCTTGCTTATCTTGCACAAAATGCGTTTCACGATTGCGCCTTTTATCTAAGGCCATCGCATATTAAACAAGTTGCAGCTATTCTTGATGATCCCGAAGCATCGGACAATGACCGATACGTCGCACTCACATTGTTAAAAAATGCAGAAATTGCTTCAGGCGGTATCTTACCTATGTGCCAAGATACCGGAACTGCAGCGATAGTGGGTAAGAAAGGTGAAACAGTATGGACAGGCAGTAATGACGCTGAGCATTTGAGTCGTGGCGTTTATGAGTGCTACACTAAAGAAAATTTACGCTATTCTCAAACTGCTCCACTGGATATGTGGAAAGAAGTAAACACAGGCACTAATCTTCCTGCTCAAATTGATTTATATTCCACGCCAGGTAATGCCTATGAATTTTTGTTTGTCGCAAAGGGTGGCGGCTCAGCAAATAAACTATTTTTATATCAAGAAACGAAAGCGCTTTTAAACCCGAAGTCGTTTGAAGCTTTTGTGGAAGCAAAACTACCCTACTTGGGAACATCTGCATGCCCTCCATACCATTTAGTTTTTGTAGTGGGTGGAACCAGTGCTGAAGCATGTTTGAAAGTACTGAAGCTTGGTACTACACGCTACCTCGACTCCTTACCTACAACAGGCAATGAGCACGGCAGAGCATTTCGCGACTTAGAGATGGAAGCTAAGGTTCTTAAAATTGCACAGAACAGTAAAATTGGTGCTCAATTCGGTGGAAAATATTTTGCCCTCGATGTTCGTGTTATTCGCTTACCACGTCATGGTGCAAGCTGTCCTGTTGGCATGGGTGTATCATGTAGTGCTGACCGCAATATCAAAGCTAAGATTACTAAAGACGGAATATTCCTAGAAAAACTTGAATTAAATCCGGGGCAGTACATTCCAGATAAATTTAGAATTCTAAAAGAAACAGGAATTGTAAAAATCGACTTAACTAAGCCGATGCCAGAAATTTTAGCAGAACTTTCAAAGCATCCTGTCACAACACGTGTTTCTTTAACGGGCCCATTGATAGTCGCTCGTGACTCAGCACATGCAAAATTAAAAGAGCGTCTAGATGCAGGACTTGGTCTGCCTCAATACATTAAAGATCATCCAGTATATTATGCTGGACCAGCTAAGACACCGGCTGGCTACGCAGCAGGTTCATTCGGACCAACTACAGCAGGCCGTATGGACAGTTATGTAGATTTATTCCAATCCAATGGTGGCTCAATGGTGATGCTCGCTAAAGGAAACCGCAGCACCCAAGTCACTACGGCATGTAAAAAGCATAAAGGCTTTTATTTAGGCTCAATTGGTGGACCTGCGGCAATTCTGGCAAAAGAAAATATCCGTAAAGTAGAACTTCTGGAATACCCAGAACTTGGCATGGAAGCGATTTGGAAAATTGAAGTAGAAAACTTTCCGGCGTTCATCTTAGTAGACGACAAAGGAAACGATTTCTTTTTTAACACCTGCGGCATTTGCGTACCGCCAAGTTAAGTCGAGCTAACGTACTAAGAATTAAAACTTAACTTTCATCGATATTTTCTCGCCGCCTACATCGTAGCGGCGAATCGATTGATATAAACGATCTTCAGAGAGACTACTTAAAGTACGTTCAATACCAGATGATCCAAGACGAGCATCAGCATGTGAAGCAGAAGGAAGTGAGGTAGCAAGTAAACGAGCGCGCCGTTCTTCTGATGGAGATGCGACACGTTCTAAAGGTTCACTCGTATAGTCTGCGTTGGTAACAGACACCAAGTGCGACTCAAGACCAAGTAAATGACTTATCATTTCAGGCTGCGAAGCTCTTGCTGCTGCTAAATTAGCAGCAATCGAACGTGCTGAAGGTGAATCAATATCACTAAATTCAGTTCTAAAACCTGTAGATTGAAAACGTTTATCCTGAACTTCTGCTACCGTTTTGGAAGTTTTGTATCCGACCTGTGCAATAGATGAAGCCTGAGGGTGAGCTATCTCAATAGCCTGCACATTTTCTTGATGGGAAGTCTTGGGTGTATCAGCTGCAAGTTCTGCAACTGCTTCGGACTGAGCTGTATTCAAACCATGACCCTGAATTCCAGAAAAATGAATATACTTATAGCTTACTAAACCAATGGTTAGTGCAGCCGCAGCGCCTAACATTGCTGGGTGTCTCCGCACATACGTAAAAGGAGAAACAAGAGATGACCACCAGGGACGCTTCTCGACAATTGCTGCGAGTTGTTTTGCGCGAAGCTCTTTATCAAAACTACGCCAGAATTCTGGTGCAGGTTGTTCCATACGCTTAAAGCGCATCAACCCTTCGATGGTTACTTTCTTTTTATGATCCTGATTCATTAGCTAATATAGGCTTTCATTTCAGCCTGTAAAAGTTGTTTAGCGTAATGCAGACGGGAACGCACGGTTCCAACCGAGCAGTCCATAACTTCGGCAATCTCTTGATGGCTGAGTCCGTCTATTTCGAATAAAGTGATCACGGTACGATGCTTGATAGACAGTTTTTGCATCGCTTCGTTCAATTTTTCCTGGAGCTCATGCACAAACGTATCTCTATCTGCCCCTGTTTTATCTGTTAGTGCTGATATAAGTTCTTGAGATACAGGCTCTTCGCTATTCACCGTATCAAGACTCAAGAACGACTTAAACTTGTTCTTACGCAGGTGACTCAGTGTAGAGTTAATAGCGATACGGTAGATCCAGGTAAAAAACGATGCTTGTCCCTGAAACCGGTTAATTGCCTGAAATGCTTTAATAAATGCATCCTGAGTAAGATCAGATGCATCTTCACGATTTGAGGTCATGTGATAGATAACTCCATACAGTCTCTCTCTGTATTTGATTATCAAGCGGTCAAACGCAGCGACATCTCCTGCCTGAACTTGTTTTACGATAACACTGTCCTGATCGGCCTCTTGAAGCCTTTCGGGGGACGCAACCAGCGTCTTACTGGGAACTTTAACTGCATCCAGCACAGGTCAGGAATTTATACTCAAAATAAGTAAGATCAAATGAAAAACTAAAGCTTCCTTAGGCCTTTAAAGCCCCTACTTGGGCCTTAAGTACCTCGGTCAAGGAAAGTAACAAAGGAACTGCACTAATTGTGTCTTGGTAAGGCAAAATTTGAGCCCGAGCAGACTCAATTTCAAAGTCTATAGACTTCACTACACTGGCAAAGATCCCAAAGGTCTTCATTTGCTTAAGCCTTAATTCCAATTGCGGGGTTGTTTTGCCACAAATCTCTAGTTCTAGCTGTTTTTGTTCATCTAACGAGAGGCATTCTTTAAGCGCAAACAAAGGTAAAGTCATTTTACCACTGATTAAGTCTGTTCCTAGAGTTTTACCTATACGTTTTTCATCACCGAAAAAATCAACTAAATCATCATAGATTTGGTAGGCGATACCTAGGTGATTTCCAAATTGAGCAGATCTTTGAACAACCTCGGAATTTTGACCGGTAAGGCGAGTTCCCAATAAGCATGATACACGAAATAACTCACCAGTCTTAAGTTGGATGACTCGGTTGTAATCTTCCTTTGAAATCAAATTAGTTCCACGTCTTAAGGTTTGGACAATTTCGCCCGCACAGACCTTACGCATCGAATCAGATACCACAGCACATACCTCCGTTGTAGAGAATTGCGTCGCCAAAAATAGGGCATGCGCAAACAAAGCATCTCCTAGAAGAACGGAGGAAGCAGGACCATAAGCTTTAACTGCAGTTGGATTACCACGTCTTAAATCTGCCCCATCCATAATATCATCATGGACCAAGGTAGCTAAATGAATGAGTTCAACGACTGCAGCGGCCCGAACAAGATCATCTGAAATAACACCAGGTCCCTTCCAACCACTAAAAAAGACAAGTGCTGGACGGATTCGCTTTCCAGAAGAATCTAAACAAAACTCAGCCATTTCTCTGATTTCTGGCTCAAAATAGGTCAATTGCGCCTTCATCAAAACATCCAGAGCTGCCATCTGTGGCTTAACCAGATCAAAGGCAGTCATAAAATCACTACTCCCTTTTATAAGGTGCGTAGTGGTGTTCATCTTTGATTCGCCTTGGACCGTGCTCATAGCTGAAGTTAAAAAAGTATAAGGCAGTGCTTTATATGACCAATTAAAATGCGAAAAATCATCTCATGGATGAGACTTATAATTTATTTTCCCTACTACTAATCGTACAGTTACTGCCCAAGTTAAGTGTCGCCAATAGGTTGATAAGATGACCAAACATAAGTCTTAGCTGGAAAATCCCGTTTTATGCGGGTCTAATTCAAGGGTATTGATTAGAATTGAAGTATATTGGCGTTTTTAGTGAAAAATCGTCGTTTTATTGCGATTTTAGGCTAAAAATTGATTAAAATGACCTATTTCTTTCTTAATTAGGCCATTTATTGTGAAATTTATTAGAAAGTAAGCTATATTTTAGGCTACAGCTAAGGAAATTGACCATGACGAATGATTATTTTGGCAATTTTAGCTATTTTGAGCACCAAATGACCTATTTATTGCGTTTTTGAGCTATAAATTGATGAAAATAACCTATTTTAAGTATAATTTTGGCTGTTTATTATAAATCGATTAGCTTAGTAAGTATAAATTAGATTATTCCTCAGCAAATAATAGATTAAGCTATTTAAAATACCTAAATAATAGGTTTTTTGAGGTGTTTTTGATGAATAAAAGCTAAAATAAGCTTATTTTATCTAATTTTAACCTATTTAAATTTAAATTCCTTATTAGCTATAAGGATCCTTAAGAAACTATCAGTGAAAACTACGTTTTAGGGCTAAAAATGGGCTAAAATCGTGTATTTTGCATATTTTAGCCCAACCTTAAAATTACATAAATATCTCATTTTTATACATGAAAGTATCAAATATGAGCGAAAAATGCCCAATTTAGTGTCATTTTCACTAAAAAAGTGCCTTTTCTGAATTATTCACAAATTGAAAGATTGATTAAATAGAAACAAAAGTATTGAACGAACTACTGCATATTTCGACTAACCTCGAGTAACCTAAAATACTTTAACAAGGCAACCCGTGGACTTAAAACAGATCAAACAAATCATCGAGCTAATGAAACGCTCAGATCTCTCCGAATTCGCCTTCGAAGAGGATGGCCTTAAAATCAAAATTTGCAGAGGCGCTAATGGTCTACCCGTGGTTTCATCCACCCCTACTCCAGTTTATGCACCTGCAGTAACAGCTCCTGTAGCAGCTCCAATCGCTGCTCCCCAAGCAGTATCACTGGCACCAGCAGCTACTGACGAAGCCGGCGTAACATATATTAAGTCACCAATGGTAGGTACTTTCTATCGCTCCGCATCACCAGAAAGTAAGCCTTTTGCTGAGGCGGGCACTAAAGTCACCGCTACTAGCGTTATTTGTATTATCGAAGCCATGAAGATCATGAATGAAATTCAGGCTGAAACACAGGGTACTATCATTGAAGCTCTTGTCGAAAACGGGCAACCTGTGGAGTACGGCCAGAAGCTCTTTAAGGTAAAGCAAAACTAGGCAAGTTGAGTCTATCTGCAGATAAACTGCACAAAACTCAATATTTAGTCCCTTAACGGGACTTGGAACACCTTACATACACTTTCTCAAATCGATTTAAATGATCCAAAAAGTACTCATCGCTAATCGCGGAGAAATAGCACTGCGCATCGTGCGTGCCTGTCGCGAACTTGGAATCAAAACCCTAGCGGTCTATTCCGAAGCAGACGTCCAATCACTACATGTACAATTAGCTGATGAAGCCATCTGTATCGGTGGACCTAAGAGTTCAGACAGCTACCTAAGAGCCGATCGCATCATGAGTGCAGCAGAAATTGCAGATGTTGATGCAATTCACCCAGGATACGGTTTCTTATCTGAAAACGCTAAATTTGCTGAACAGTGTGAATCGTGTAATATAAAATTTATTGGCCCTAAATCGAAATCGATTAAGATCATGGGCGACAAAGCAATTGCTAAGGATACCGTTAAGAAAGCGGGTGTCCCAACAGTACCAGGAAGCGATGGCCCTATTGAAAGCGAAGTACAAGCCGTCAAAATTGCACGCACTATTGGCTATCCCGTTATCATCAAAGCTGTAGCAGGTGGTGGTGGTCGAGGAATGCGTATAGCACACAATGATGTATCGCTTGCTAAAGAATTTTTTGTGGCAAAGAACGAGGCAGAAAAGGCCTTCGGTAACGGAGCGCTATATTTAGAAAAGTATATCGAGCGCCCACGCCATATTGAATTCCAAATTCTAGGTGATAAGTTTGGTAAAATAATTCATCTAGGTGAACGAGACTGTTCAGTGCAGCGTAGGCATCAAAAACTCATCGAAGAGTCACCCTCCCCTTTCCTTACTCCAGATCTTAGGAAAAAAATGGGTAAGGCAGCAGTACGTGCAGCAGAAGCTGCTGAATACGAAAATGCAGGAACGATTGAATTCTTAGTAGATGCTAAAGGTAATTACTACTTCATCGAGATGAATACGCGCATCCAAGTGGAGCATCCTGTTACTGAGGAAGTAACTGGCATCGATTTAGTAAAACAACAGATTAAAATAGCGAACGGCGAAAAACTTGAATTTGATCAAAGTGATATCACCTTTGAACGCCACGCTATCGAATGCCGCATCAATGCTGAAGATCCAGCACGCAATTTTGCTCCCTCACCTGGAACCATTGGACTTTACTATGCACCAGGCGGTTTAGGGGTTCGTGTAGATAGTCATGCATATAGCGGCTACACGATACCTCCTCATTACGATTCAATGATCGGTAAGCTCATTTGTTCTGGAAAAACACGCAAAGAAGCACTTGAGCGCACTTATCGCGCCTTAAGCGAATATTTAGTTCGTGGTATCAAAACAACGATTCCTCTGCACAAAGCAATTATGGCTGATCCTGTCTTCATCGAAGGCAAAGCTACAACTGCTTACATGGAAGACTTTTTAAGTCGTACGACTCCTGACTTATTTTCCTGATAGGCTGAAGGAATTGGGAAAGATTGGGATAGTAGGCATCCTAAATCTGAGGTGATAAACTCCTCAGATTCAGACACAAATCGCTTTAAAGTCTTAACTGCTTCATCACAGGTGTAAGTGATTACTTTATTTGAACACCTAAAGAGATTTCTAACATAACCGGGATCTAAGTGATTAGGCCTAAGTGACTCAGGATTAGCAGGCCTTTGAACTGGGGCAAAAAAATAGTCTGATCCGATTGGGTAATAGGTTAATCCACACCATGCTTTCTCTGCCTCAAATTCAGAGAAACTCTTAAGGCTGCTTATTTTAGCATTACCACGTCTAGGTCTTACAATAGATACTCTATTGCCTAGCATAAAATCTTTAAAAGTTAAAATACTTCTAAGCAGACTCACAACAACACTACTTGTAGCGAGTAGTGCAGTTTCTCCGTTTAGAGTACAGTCTCTTAAAATAACTTTAAAAACATCAATTGCCTTATCTATACTTAGGGCAACATCGCGTTTAACAAAACAAACTAAGGCATTTCCTGTAAGACTATGCGCACCCCAGCGCTTAAGCAGAGGATCTAAAATATTGTTATACAACCATACGTTGATCGCTTTATTCTTATACCGCACGGCAGGAAAGTTACGCATAGGATCTCCTAATCTACTATAGACTAAGACACGACCATCTCCATCTAGGCCATGGATATCATAAACAAGAGGAGGTTTTTTAAACTCTGAACCAATAGCTATTTTTATTTTAGTCATATAATAGAACTTTATTCATTTTTTAATTCACTAACTAAGATGTAATCAAAGAGCTCCACGTCTCTGCTTCACCACGTTCATGGGTTATATTTTCTAAAATTTCACGGTAATACTCTCTAACTCTACAGCGCACTGCATTTATCCCATCGGGTTTCGCAGTACAGAAATGATACTCTGCTCTTCCGCGAACAACCTTAGCCATCTTGCCCTGTCTTCCTTTATTAAAAGCTACAATATCACCCACATCAAGTTGCGCGAATTCCTCGGAACGGTACCTCTCTTTTTGCCTAGATTTACGGTGATTATTTAAGATAACTTCTTTTCCCGAACCTAAAGCTGCCCAAATATTAGCGAAATCTAAATTATGATCTTCTTGTAGATCTTCTTGAATTACGGTACCGCAAATCTCAGCGGCGCGTTTACACGTTTCAGGATCAGTTTGCTGAAGCCAGAACTGAACACCAAAAGCTGAAATATATACATTAGCAGTATCTCTACCCAAAACATCAACAAGCCATGCATAGCTCTGAGTTGCACAAATATTCACTACATTGTTAGAACGTGAGAGATTCATAAAATATGGATCCCCAGCTGTAGTAGCACCACCAATGGCATACTTATGACACTCATCAGCAAAATAAAGGGCTAAACGATTGCAGTTGAGTTCAGGCCTTGAAGTACGTGCAAGCATTGTACTTTGGAAGTCTAATTTACATGCTGTTCCAAGCACTCGACCCAGTTGTTCATACCTATCGCCAGGAACTAGACATATTATTTTCCCATCCTGCAGTATTTCTTCAAAGGAGAATGTTGAAGCCTGACAAAATGTTTCTGAAAGATTAGGATCTTGAAGAAATATATCAAAGGTACTCGATATTGTTGAAATGATAACAGTTGCTGTTTTTCCATCAGCTAGCATTCGCATCCACTCGTTTCTAAAATAGACCAAAAGCGACTCCAGTGGCATTCTTTCTCGCTCATGAGTATAATTTAGCGAACTAAGCTTTTGCTCAAGCTGCAGCAGTGCATGCTCAAGTGTTCCATCAAAAGTGATTAGCTTTATAATATCAATTGCTGTACATGGTGTTGTATTTACTGCACGAAATAACGTGATACATGCTGTAACTAATTTCTTACCCTGTTCATAAAAATAATCGTTTTCTCCATGATTGGAATGCGTCTTTGCCATTGAAGCTAACTGAGTCAGTCTCTCAGCGGCTTCAGCCGGTGGTAATCGCGGATCTACTAAATTGTAGTGCACCTGATTATCTACGAAAACTAGGCCATCTATTTTCAGAAACTTTGGAGGATTCACTACTATAAACTCACCTGAATCATCTCTTAAGAATTCAGCTCGATTCCACTTCAAGGTGTGACTGACTCGCTTCAAATATTGATTTTCCCAGCGCCATCCTACGAAACGAGGCTGAAGCGAGCCTAATGCAATACTCACAGAGCTGAGTAAATTTATCACAGAATCGAATTCATTTTTAGATTCAAATACGCTTGCGGATATAACTGATCCATGGCGACTATTCCCAGATTCACTGTAAATGCGTGGCAATAATTCAGCAGCATCAGATGTGCCAGATCCACCACGTGCAGATAAATACCAGTAGTTATTATTTTCATCTCTGTATCTCACTACAGGAATCCTACATGTAGGACTTAGAATAATAATATCTCTTGAGACAACCCTGCCAGCTTCGTGAGCAAGATAGATACAGCCATCCACTAGGTCGCCCTTCACCTCAGGTATAAAGGCACCCAACTTTTGAAACGGGTCACTGCAATTACAATCATCTGTTTCTCTATTATATTTTGATAACAACTGCGCTAATGCTGGCATTAAAACACCTGCTGTTTTTGAAGACCCAGTCACACCAGTTACAAGAATTGAGGTCTTTAAATCATCTACCCCTACTAGCATTCCCGCTATCTTAAATCCGTGCTGGTAACCTTTTTTAAAGAAATCATACGGGTTAAACCAATGATAATTTAAATCTATATCAAAAAGCGCTGGATAACATAGTACCAAAGATCGCGACTGAAAAAGCCATGCACAGACCCAAGCGCCTGCGATTAATAACAACTGTAAAGTCTGAAGAATCTGCATTCCGCGTGGTAATACGCCCAATAAATCTGAGATAATAGGAGCACCTAATGCCACAGCGCTTAGTCGATTTTTAAAGAGTGTTGCTGACAGGAGAAAAAATCCGCTCAGGGACATGCATACTAAGGGAGATTTCAAAGGCAGTACTTTTCCGCAATATGACACAAATAAACAGCAAGCCTTAGGCAGAATACGCAGGATAGACATAAACGTGCTCTATTAAAGCAAGTGCCACACTCACCCCTTTAAAATGAAGGTACATTCAGCACTTGCTTTAATAGAGACGTGCTTCCACCTCACTCCTCTTTAATTCCTCGCCCAAGAGCAATCTGGAATGAACATGGTACGTCATGGAAGTCACGATTTGATGAAGATACAGTAACTAGGATTCGCAGTTGCTTTTTAAACGCACAGACCCCTGTTCCAGAAAAAACATTAAATATACTTAAATATAGACCTGATCTATTTAAGCGCATTGGGCCAGTGGCAATCGAAAACAAGGTCTTGAATCAATTTATAAGAACAAATCCTGCAGCTGCTCTAACATTACTTAAGAGTTTCTATGCAGAAACATCATCTAAGATAGAGACGTCTCTTAGCGGATCTGGAGAAAGTATACATGAACTAATTTCATGGGCAAACATACATCATAAGAACTTACAACAACCCGAATCATTTTACCGAGGTAATCTCGTTATAGATAGTTACTGGGGCTATTACTATGCCCAAACTACACATAACCTAGCATTAATATCTGAAATTAAAGAATGGTGTGCTGATGAACGTTATCAAAGAGCATCTGCTGCGGCTTTATTTCTTATTTTCAATAAAGATCAATCGATTAAGCCTTATAGAGACTTAATCTTACAGAATTCATTTTATAGTTATGTATCTTTATCTCGATTTGCTCATTCCGGACAGCCCATTAATCCAGATGAAATTACATTAACACCAAAATGGGCGGCTCATTTTGCACTTAGTCCACACTGTAAGAATGCTAAAGCCTTTACTGCAATCGCAGCGCAAGACTTGGCATGGCTAATTGAAATAGCACACTGCAATCATTCGATTAAAGATCCTGTCTTAAAGAACAATTTAATTAATGAGATTCAGGCAAGAGGTAGTCATCCCGTTTTAGCTGATGCAATAGAGTTATATCTTGAATCACTTAAAACACCCAACCAGAAAATCATTCAATTAAAGGCAAGATCGTCAGCAGTGCCACTCGTTTTTGCACAAGGCAAAGCAGCTGAAGAAAAAATACTACTGGCACTTAAAGTTGATAAAAATACCGAAGTCTGGAGACCTACAAAAGCTGAGATAGAGAGTAAGACGTTTAAAAAAATAGTTGGGAAAACTAAATACACTATGCTCGGTATTCCGCGAGGTACTGTACTTGACAGTACTGAAGGTGGATACGCTGAAATTAAATCTGGTCACAGTCCTCTGCGAGCGAGTTATCAACTACGGCTACAGACCTACAAATCAGTTATAGATGAAAGGCCACTTACAATATACACAAACCGACCAGCAAGCGCTGAATTCAAGAAGTGGTGTTCGCATTATCAAGTTCAATTTAAGCAACTGCCCAAAGATCTAACATCTCCTACACTATGACGAGTAAACTACCAGAAACACTCAAAGCAGACATTGTGACTAGTACACACATGTACCTTATCAAGCATGTTTCATTTCTTAGATTAACACATCAAATCAAAATGCTTTTATGTCATGCATATATTCAAAAGAAAACATTAACACTCATAATACCTACACATTGTAGACTGAGTAATGAGTTAACAGATTTTTTAAATCTGCATTCCAGTACTTTTAAAACACAGGAACAACTGTGAGCCTATATCTCTGCATCTTTATAGATACAATTGAGGCACAAGGATTAGATATGGGCAGCTACTCAGAATTCAACGCATTCCGCACAAAGTTACTTCAAGTAAAAGCATACAGCAGGACTCCTTATTCACTTAAAACATTACTCTATCATAGCGACTGCGAAGGAGAATGGACTCCAAAAGAATGTAAAAAGCTTATATTCGAACTCAATTACGTGCGGGATCTTTTTTCACATAACTCATCAGAAAATGGACGCAGTATACTAGCTACAATTGAGTCCCTACTAAAACTAGCTCGCTTTAGTATTAAGCATAATAGCCCAATTCAATTTCAGTAGAATAATTGTCCCAAAATGTACCCCTTAGTACGACCACTTCTATATCTTTTTTTAGTTAATATTAGTTTACATGCAATTCATGCTGCTGAAGATCTTGTGCATCATCCCTACCCTGTAGAGATGATTAATGCATATATTAAATCATTAGCTCTACAGTCACCGCTTTATAGGACAGAACTTCATGTAATAAGTCCTGATAAACCCATTCCAGTTGGGATGCTTGAGGATGTAAGTCCTATTTTAGGGCGTTTTAGTTATAGACCAAAATATTTTAGCGAACTTTCACCGACGCAGAGGGATAATCTTTTAGCGAACGATCTATTTAAACACTTCGCAGAAACCTACGGTATGCAATTTGTAATCACTCCGGAAGAACTCTTATCACCAGCAGTATTTAAGATAACACTGCCAAAAATATAACGATTATTTTGGATGAACTATCCCACAATAGATAATTTGCAGCAAATCATTGCTCATGCGCACAACCAGGTTGTCACTGCCCTTTGGATATCAGCAAGTATGATCACAGCACTGCTTAGTTTTATCTGTATCTCGTTAAATTTTAAGCGGACAGCTTTATGTTTCGCCCTAATCTATTCAGCAATACTATGTATGATTAAAAGTGGATTTTCAGACTTAATAGGCCCCTTAGGATGCATAACAGCGACTCTTGGACTTATCTTTTCAATTAATAAAAAGAGATGATTTCATTTTTACAGGGATCAGAGGATGACTTATTTTTACTCGAATTACGCGATGTAGGCATAATAACACCCGACATAACCAAAAAAATTGAGGCAACGCTGGTTAGAAATACCCAAATAAATCTTACTGAATTCCTTATTGCGGGTGCTGATTATATTAATCAAGGCCAATGGTTAAGTTACTTAATACGGTTTAAGGGCTGTTACCGTTTCGGAGCTGTGAATTGGAATGAACAAGCTAAACTGTGGAGCTATCAAGGCCTTCCCTCGGACGCGAACTTTCCGTATTTACTTACAGGAGAACAACGCGGGATGGTTGCAATACTAAGACCCGACAGGCTAAAAGAAACAGCAAGTCGTCTAAAAGCCCTACGCCCACTTTGGGCTGCACCTACTCTTAACGAGATTAAAGCTCTACGCAAAGCGTGGGTTGAGTCGTATACAAGGCGTCCCTATGAAATGACACGCATTGACCCATCTACAAAAACAAACGATGCTGAAGGATCAAATATGTTTGATTTTGAAACATATTCGGACCCGCTTAACTTTATACTGAAATGAATCCCTTTAGACCTTCTTTTATTTTACTATTTCTTTTAGGGATTCTAGCGCATAAAGCCTGCAATGCAGATCCAATAAAAATAATCTCCTTAAATAGTGTAATAACAGAAATTGTGAGTGATGTTGGTGGAGATAAAATTTCCGTCATATCATTAATCAAACCTGACTTTGACCCCCACAGTTTTGAGCCTACTGCAGCCAATTTGCGCTCAGCAGCTTCAGCAAATCTTATAATAGCATCTGGTTTAGGTGTGGAATCATATCTTAGTAAAATTAAAGAGAACACTAATTATCGGGTAGAGCTTATTTGCATAGGAGATAAACTAAATTCATCGAGTGTAGATTCAAAGAAACAAAATCTAGACCCACACTGGTGGCAAAGTATTGATAGCGTTATCGATGCAACAAATATTATTGCCGATGCCTTGAGTCGTCTAAGTCCGTCAAACAGCACATATTTTCAGTCTCAAGCACAGCTTAAAATTTTGAAATTAAAAGAGCTTAAAGTATGGTCCGTGAATGAAGTTTCAAAATTGCCCGAAAACAAACGGGATTTAGTAACTTCTCACGACGCCTTCTCCAGATTCGCCAGGGATTTTAAATTTAGAGTACATCCAATTACTGGGCTATCACCTGAGGCTGAACCTAATGCTAAAGATATTGCATCACTGATTGATCTTATACGTAGCGCTAATATTAAAAGTGTTTTCATAGAAAATAGAATCAGTCCTAAAATCACAGAAGGTATTATACACGATACAGGAGCCCAACTAGGTGGCACCCTCTATGCCGATGGTCTTGGCAGCAAGGAATTCAGTACGTACGAAAGCATGTACCGCCACAACGTAATCACTATAGTAGAAGGCCTGAAATAGGCTTCATAGCTATTATGGTACTCATTCGCTTCCACTGAGTTATCACATAATCGATTTGGCGGAGGAGGAGGGATTCGAACCCCCGGTGAACTTGCGCCCACGTCTGATTTCAAGTCAGGTGCCTTAAACCACTCAGCCACTCCTCCGTACTACATACCTGAAGCCGTCTACGTTCATAGAGACTTGGCTCAAGGTCAATCGCAGATCTTACGGAAAATTAACGTTCTTAAACGAAAACATCTTTGAAAAATAGGCTAAAAATGCACACTTTAGCACTAGTGCGTCACTTATATAAAGGAGCTCTTACATTAGGGCTAATCATCCTAGCTGTAAGCTGCTCTAGAACAACCCCTAGGCAGGATCTTAAGCCATCACTTCGAATCAGCCAGCGCAACGAACCTGCAGACTTAGACCCTGGAACCTCATCACTTCCTGATGATTTCTTTATTATACGCGCACTCAGTGAAGGCTTAGTTACTATTTCCCCTCAAGGCGCTCCTCACGCAGCAGCTGCAATCACATGGACCCACTCTAAAGATGAAAAAATATGGACCTTTCATCTTAGACCAAATGCAAAATGGTCAAACGGTGAACCCGTAACTGCATTTGATTTTATTGAATCTTACAAACGCGTATTAACTCCGGGATCCTTGGCACTTAAAGCCGAATTACTGTTCCCTGTTAAAAATGCACGTAAATTTCTAAATGGGGAATTAACAGATTTTTCAGCACTAGGGTTTACGGCACTGGACCCGCTTACCTTAGTCATCACATTAGAAAATCCGACACCAGAATTTCTAATGTACGTATGCAGCGGAGTATGGATTCCAATTAATCCACGCACAGTAAAGCAGTGGGGCAAAGATTGGACTAAGCCTGAGCACTTTATAGGCAATGGACCATATCTACTGAAGCAGTGGATGCCTAACCAAAAAATTGTTCTACAACAAAACCCGCTCTATCACGATGCTGATAAAGTCCTCATAAGTACCATTGAATTTATCCGCTTTGATGATGCTGAATCAGAGGAGCGAGCCTACAGATCTGGCGGAGTTGATATAACGATGTCAGTTCCGGTAAGTAAAATACCTGTCTACGCAAAAGACCGTCCGACAGAAATCCACAGAAGCATTCTTGCTGAAACGCGCTACATAACATTCAACACAAAAAAATATCCACTCAACGACCCAAGGGTTAGACTAGCTCTCTCCTTGGCACTTGATCGTGATAAACTTGTGACAGACGTACTTAAAGGTGGCCAACAACCTATCGAAACTTTAATTCCACATGCACTGTGGAGCGCAGCACAATCCAGCAGCTTTGCACTGCCTGCTCGCACACGCAGAGAACATAACCTAATTCGTGCTAAACAGCTAATGCGTGATGCAGGCTTTCCTGATGGTAAAAATTTTCCATCTATCGAACTCTCAAGCTGGACGAATATAACGCTGCTAGAGGCAATACAGGATACTTTTAAAAAAGACCTAGGTATAGATATCACGCTTAACATACAAGAAGCACGCGTACACCTAGCTTCACTTCAAAACGGAAATTACACACTGGGTTTAATTAACTCAATTCCTGATGTAGCCGACCCTCTAGCAATCCTCGAAAACTTTACTACTGAGTCGCCTAATAATTATCCTCACTTCAGTGACCCATTATTTGATCAAGCCATTACAAGGGCTCGTACCTTAACCAAAAACAAGCGCTATGACTTACTCAAAGATGCAGAAACTCGCCTCCTTGAACTAGCGCCCGTTGCCCCCCTTTATCTTAACTCCCAAAATTGGCTCATGCCTGCTCGCATAAAAGGATGGGCTGCAGATCCTTTATGGAGACGATCCTACCTAAATCTAGAGATTAAACCGTAGCTTCGAATTGCCTAAGTTAGGATCTTGTCTTTATTAAACATATTATGAAACGCTATGCTTTCTTGCTTGCGACTGTAGTATTAACGTCGGTGTACGCACAGACTCAAAAAGATGATTCGCTCTCAGCAAATCGCATCTTAAAACATATCAAAGTCCTTTCTTCGGACGAATTCGAGGGAAGAGGACCAGGAACCTTAGGTGAAGAAAAGACAACTAACTACATAGAGGCTTATTTTAAAAGCTGCGGTCTTACTCCAGGTAACCCTAATGGAAGCTTCATTCAGGATGTTCCTTTAGTTGGCATTACTTCAAAAACGGAGACTGTTTTCCAAATTGGAGATAAGAAAATACATCCAGAATGGATTAATGATTATGTAGCGACTTCACACCGCTTTGCACCCAAAGTGGAAGTCAATGACAGTGAAATGATATTCTGCGGTTACGGGGTTGTTGCACCTGAATACAATTGGGACGATTTCAAAGGTGTTGATGTACGCGGAAAGACAATCGTTATACTCGTTAACGATCCACCAGTACCTGATCCTAATGATCCAGCAAAATTAGACGACAAAGTATTCAAGGGCAAAGCTATGACCTACTACGGTCGCTGGATGTACAAATATGAAGAAGCCTCAGCGTTAGGAGCTGCCGCTTGTCTTATTGTTCATGAAACAGGACCCGCAGGTTATCCATTCGCAGTCATTACTGTGAGTCAGGGTCGTGAAAATTTTGATATTCGTACACCTGATGGTAATGCAAGTCATGTTGCAGTCGAGGGTTGGTTAACACTCGATGCTGCAAAAAATTTATTCAAAGAAGCAGGTTATGACTTTGCTACACTCAAAACTGCTGCTGTGAGCCGTGACTTTCATCCTATTTCACTTAAAGCAAAAGCAAGTTTTAGCGTTAAGAACACAGTACGTGATGTGGCTTCAAAAAATGTTATCGCTAAACTTGAGGGCTCTGATCCGACACTTAAAGATGAATACGTTATTTATTCATCGCATTGGGATCACCTAGGTCGTGATACACGTCTTAAAGGAGATCAAATCTTTCACGGCGCATCTGATAATGCTTCTGGAATGGGCGCTCTTTTGGAGCTAGCCCACGTTTATTCAGTATTAAAACCTTCTGATAGACCTAAGCGCAGCATGCTATTTCTATCCGTAACCGCCGAAGAAAAGGGCCTACTCGGATCTAAGTTCTATGCTCAAAATCCATTATATCCTCTAACCAAAACTTTAGCTGATCTAAACATGGACGGTATTAATGTTCACGGGAAAACACTTAATATGGTAAGTGTAGGCTTAGGAGCCTCAACACTCGATGATGTAGCTACACAAATTGGTAAGGAACAAGGCAGGACAATACGCGGTGAACAATTCCCAGAAAGAGGAACCTACTATAGAAGTGACCACTTTGAATTTGCTTTAGTAGGTGTACCTTCATGTATGATTCGAGGGGGCACTCTTTTTGAAGGACATGATGCTGACTATGGTCGTGCTTTGGAGGATGATTATACTACCAACCGGTATCACAAGGTAACCGATGTTATTCAGCCTGATTGGACAATGGAGGGTTCAGTTCAAGATGCTGAAACACTCTTTGAGCTAGGCACACGGGTGGCAAATTCATCTACATGGCCTCAGTGGTCTAAAGGCAATGAATTTAAGGCAAAACGAGATGCTATGATGGCTAATCAAGGCCACTAAAGTCGTCTTTTTAGCTCATTTAAAAGCTGCGCTCCTTTTGTTAAGGGACGCAGCTTTTTTATGGGCTCTGCGGCTCGACAATACGCTTATACCCCGTTTTACTTAAGTTGTCTTCCATGCTACGTTTTATCGCACGCAGGTTACTTGAGGCCATCCCCGTGATGCTTATCATCATCACAGGAACATTCTTCATGCAAAGATTCGTTCCAGGAGGCCCCTTTACAGCAGAAAAAGCAGTAACTCCTGAAGTGCTACGCAATCTACAAGCGTACTATCATCTGAATGATCCACTTTGGAAACAGTATGTCGATTATGTGTCTGATTTATGCCCAAAGAAGTTTCACCCTATGGAACTTACCCACGGCTTAGATCTTAAAGCAGCATTTGGAATCGATTTCAGACCGTCTTTTAAATACCCAAATCGCACGGTAAATGAAATTATCGCAGATAAACTACCTGTTTCATTAGAGCTAGGAGCCTGGTCTCTTTTAGTAGCCTTAGGTATTGGTCTGCCTCTAGGGATTCTAGCAGCAGTGAAACGTAATAGTTGGATAGACTATCTTTGTTCGTCTTTAGCCATGAGCGGTATCGGTGTACCCACCTTTGTATTAGGCCCTCTATTAGTGCTCTTTTTTGCGATCTATCTGGGATGGTTTAATGCTTCTGGTTGGTATACTCCAATTGACCGCGTCCTGCCTTGTTTCACCCTGGGTAATTTTTACGCAGCTTACATAGCACGCTTAACACGTGGGGGAATGATTGAAGTACTCAACCAAGATTACATTCGAACTGCTAGAGCAAAGGGAGCGAGTGAATTTAGAGTTATCATGAAGCATGCGCTTCGAGGAGGACTTCTACCTGTTGTCTCCTTTTTAGGACCAGCGATTGCGGGCATATTAACTGGGTCATTTGTTATAGAAACTATTTTTCAAATACCAGGACTAGGCAGAGAATTTGTAAACTCGGCCTTCAACCGAGACTACACGATGGTTCTAGGTACCGTTATTTTATACGCAGGGTTTATTGTCATATTCAATCTTATGGTCGACGTAGCGCAAGTGTGGCTAAACCCGAAATTGAAATTCGATTAACAGCTATCGAATCTAATTTATTTATATGCTTTCACTTTCACCACGATCCATACCAGAAGGATCACTCAGTGCTGCACCTATAGAAAAAGGGAATTCACTTTGGAAAGATGCATGGCAGCGTTTAAAGAAAAATCGTCTCGCTGTAGCAGGTGGTCTATTTGTTATCTTCCTTTTCCTGCTTTATTTTATAGGCCCTATCTTCTGCCAACATTATGAAGATCAAAATCTTGATTTAGGGGCATCATCACCAAGTTTATCCCATCTCTTCGGTACAGATACCTTAGGCAGAGATCTACTTGCACGCTTAATTTACGGAGGACGAATCTCCCTTACTGTGGGGCTTATCGCAACGTGTGTTGCACTATTCATTGGAGTCACCTACGGCGCTATCGCTGGTTTTGCTGGAGGTAAAATAGATACTTTTATGATGCGTATTGTTGATATCATGTACGCTCTACCATTCACAATCTTTGTGATTCTACTGATGGTGTTCTTTGGTCGTAATATCTTTTTACTTTTCTTTGCTATTGGAGCAGTAGAATGGCTTACAATGGCACGGATCGTTCGAGGCCAAGTGCTGTCTATTAAGCGTATGGAATTCATTGAAGCTGCACGGGCACTCGGATTTGGAAGACGTCGCATCATTTTTAGACACATCATACCTAATGTGCTTGGACCTGTAATTGTGTACACCACCCTCACCATACCTTCAGTCATGCTTTTAGAGGCTTTCCTTAGCTTCTTAGGGTTAGGTGTTCAAAGGCCTATGAGTTCACTAGGTACACTCATTAAAGATGGTGCAGATTCGATGGAAGAGTACTGGTGGCTTATCATGTATCCAGCAGCTTTCTTTTCCCTGACATTAATTTCCCTTAATTTCTTGGGAGATGGTTTACGTGATGCTCTTGATGTAAGAACCTCAAAAGACTAATAGCCGTGCGCCGCTTCATTCCCTATTTTTCATATTTACGCACAGTAAAAACGATGCTGTTTTGCGGCATATTGTGTGGCGTAATCTCAGGTGCTGTAGGCGGTCTAGGTCTTCCTCTTGTTGTAAATTATGTTATACCCCGTGTTTTAGTTGCCGATCCAGTACCAACACAGGCAACAATTCAATCACCCTTAAAAAGTAATTTTGTAAATAGGATTATTGATAAGTTTCTACCTAGTACAGCTGACACGCAGGCTTCTACAACTCCTCAAGTAGCGGTTTCAGCTCAAGCTACAGCTCCAACACGACCCAAACTGACTGCACTACAAGTATGGATGATTGCGCTTTGGCTTCCTATTATTTTCCTTGTTCGTGGAGGGGCGGGTTATCTAGGAACTTATTTAATCCAGCATGCAGGAGTTAAGATTCTTGAAGGTGTAAGACTTGAGTATTTTAGAAAACTGCAAGTTTTGCCTCTCTCCTTTTTTCACCGTTTCTCAACAGGAGACTTAATTACACGAGGGCTTAACGATACCAATCAACTCCAGACCACCCTCACGGTTATTTCAAATGATCTGATCGTTCAACCGGCAACACTTGTAGGAACAATCATTGCATTAGGATTTCTTGCCTATCGCGAACAGGGCGTGTGGCTAATGTTCGTGTGTTTAATGACGGTTCCGCTTTCTATTTTTCCTATCCGCTATGTAGGTAAAAAACTAGTTAAGCGGGCTATTTTGCTACAAGCACAAGCAGGCAGTATCACAGATCGTTTTACTGAAAATCTAGCCGGCATCAAAGAAGTGCGCGCCTTTGGATTAGAAAAATATGAAGTTGATAGGTTTGCACGTTTGAGTGGAGGACTAGTACGTGCACAAATGAAAGTGGTTAAATATGCTCAAGCACTAGGACCAAGTATTGAAATCCTAAGTGCTGTAGGTATCTCAATTACCTTTGTATATGCTTATAACGCGGGCGTACACAGCGGATCTTTCTTAGGCATTATCACAGCCTTATTTCTTAGCTATAATCCAATCAAGCGACTGGGTGCAGTAAGTAACGAATTAAAGCGAGGCAGCGCTTCACTTGAGCGTTTAGAGCAAGTACTCCATGAACCCGTCAAAATTTCAGATCCTGAAAATCCGGTTCCAGTCAATCGTCTCAAAGGAGACGTTACATTCAAAAGTGCAGGCTTCTTTTATAAAGATGGTGAGCACGTGCTTAAAAACATATCCGTAACTATTCCAAGCGGAACTTTCTGTGCTCTGGTCGGACCTAGTGGTGCTGGTAAAACAACCTTTGCAAATCTTGTTCCTCGTTTTTATGACGTTACAGAAGGCTCTCTTCTGATCGATGGAATTGATGTAAGAGCTATGCGGTTTTCAGACCTAAGACGTAACATCGCTTTGGTTTCGCAAGATCCTGTTCTGTTTAATGACACAATCTACGCGAATCTTCTTTTAGGGCGCCCTGATGCAACACGTGAGGAAGTAATCGATGCTGCCAGAAAAGCCAATGCCGATAGTTTTATATCAGCATTTCCTCAAGGCTATGATACACTCGCAGGTGAACGCGGTTCACTTCTTTCTGGCGGACAAAAACAGCGTATCGCTGTAGCACGCGCTTTTTTAAGAAATGCACCTATCTTGATTCTTGATGAAGCCACGAGTGCTTTAGATAGCGAAAGTGAAGCAGCAATCCAAGAAGCGCTAAAGAAACTAGTTATTGGAAAAACAGTTATCATTATCGCACATCGTTTTAGCACGATTAAAGATGCCTCTAAGATTCTTGTTTTCGAGAAAGGGCTAATCGTAGGAAACGGAACGCATAGTGAACTCTACTCAAGTGACGCCTTGTATCGTTCACTCTACGACCGGCAATACACCAAAGCTGTATAACGCTCAAGTAATGGGATCCATTCCTACAGTCAGTGTATTAGTTCCAACCTATCAATACGGCCATTTTTTAGCGCAAGCAATCGAATCGATTCTCAATCAAGACTTCAAAGACTTTGAACTCTTGATAAGTGATGACTGCTCTGAAGATTCCTCTGCACAAATCATACGCTCTTACGCAGCTTTAGATAGTCGCATTCGTTACGTTATTCATTCTAAAAATCTAGGTATGGTTAATAATTGGAATTGGTGCCTTACTGAAGCCAAGGGTAAATATATCAAATATGTTTTCGCAGATGATATCTTACCAAGAAAAGATTCTTTAGGCCTTCTCGTTAGTTTACTTGAAAATAATCCGGCAGCTACAATGGCTTCAAGTGCACGACAAATCATCGATGAATCATCTAAGCCGATTGATATTTGGAGTGGCATAGATCAATCTGGTTTTCATCAAGGTGATTCAGTCATTGCTCGTTGCATTCGAAACGACCGAAACCTGATTGGAGAACCATCAGCGGTGATATTCCGTAGATCATCCGCAGCACGTTTTTTTGATTCCTCTTTAAAACAACTCGTCGATCAAGAAATGTGGTTTCATTTACTCACCCAAGGAGGTCTTATGTACTCAAGTGAGCCTCTATGTGCTTTTAGAAGGCATTCTGCACAGCAGACAGCAATAAACCAAAAAAATCAGGTTACCTCTGCAGAAAGCACACGGATTATGGTTCGGTATTTTAATGCATTCAAAAATGCCCTTATAAGTAGCGGCTGGTATAACTTTAACCAGCGTCTGTTTAAGCATATTTACTACGCACGTAAGGATTCAGCTAAAAGTAAAGTTTCTGAAGTCGCTCAAGCTAGACTTCTGTTAGAATTAACAAAACCAGGTTACTGCCTTTTTCTTAGTCTTCATCGACTTTCTAAACCATTTGTTAATCTAGCGCGTTCAATTAAGACTCCCAAGAATGTATCGTGCTTGTAGGCTAAGGCACTGTCGTCTTTTTTAGTACTTAACACCTAATGCCAACCATTCCTCATGTACTTATTATTCGTCGCCGTTACCTCGGTGACATAGTACTCCTTGGATCGTTTATTAGGAATATCAAGCTACACTGGCCAAACGCTCAAGTCAGAGTACTTGTACAATCTGGATTTGCTGGTCTACTAGATCTTAACTCAGATGTGACTGAGGCAATTAAAATGCCTCAAAAAGCCTCCAATTGGCCGCAGTTCTTACTTGCGATTAGGAATTATAATTTTACGCATGTTTTTAATTTCGATAACACAGAAGGCACGGCCCTAATTGCACGTTTTTCAGGAGCTTCCTTTAGGTGTGGATCCCATCACGGAGGGTATCGTTTAAAATTAAAATCTTTTTACACCCACATTTCTCATGATCTTAACGAGGTACATGAATCGCGCCCGTTCACAGAATATTATCTTTTAGCATTAAGTCAGGCTTCAGTCCCTATTGTGACACGCTCAATTACACTGACTCCGAAACAAGACGATGTACTCAACTTAAAGCGTTTCGTAGGTGCATCAGGTCGAGTGGTTCTTATACACCCTGGTAGCAGAAGTACATACCGAGTATGGCCAGCAGAGCGTTTTGCTGAAACCTGTGATAAAATTCAAGATGAACTAGGAGCACAAGTTATACTCGTTGGTGGACCTAATGACGATGAAGTCATTAGTGCTATTCGAGCAAAAACTAAGACACATTTAATCAAGATTGGTGAATCACTCTCTGTTCAGCGCTTTGCAGCTTTAGCTCAAATTGCCTCAGTGGCTCTATGTCATGATAGCGGACCCATGCATGTGGCAGCTGCAGTTGGAACCAAAGTAGTTGCTTTATACGGTTCTCAAAACGCAGTCCTTTTTCAACCTACAGGTGAAGGCCATATTCTTCTTCAAACACCCCTGCCCTGCACAGACTGTGTAGCTCCTAGTCGGTGTATCGTACAGGATTCTTACCATAATTTGTGTGTTCAAAAAATCTCTGTAGAAGCTGTTGTTGAAGCTGTCAAAATACAGCTGCTGAAAACTTTCGCTAATTAAACATGAGTAATCCGCTCATTTCTTTTGCAATCCCAGCTTACAATAGGCCGGAGCTCCTCAAGGAGACATTGCTAAGTATTGCTGCGCAAACCTACCCCATCGACTACGAAGTTGTAATATGCGATGACGGTTTAAAACCACAGACACGTATTCTAGCTGAAGGATTTCCTGAGGGCCGTTGTCGTTACATCGCGAACTCTCCTGCACTAGGTGCTGTTAAAAATTGGAATCGCTGCATCTCTCAGTCACGTGGAACGTGGGTAATGGTGCTACACGAGGACGATGCGCTTTATCCTTGGTACATACAAAGTGTTATAGACCGCTTAAATGATTCTGTTGTCGCTGTATGCACGCAAACTATACAAGGACAATCAGTACCCCATATCAGTCAAAGTACGTCGCGTCCTAGCGTATGGGCATATCCTGCATTATATTTTTTAAAAAGTGCGATGACTCCTTTCCCAGGAGTTTTAATCAGACGCAGCGTTGCCGAGCAATTAGAAGGCTTTAGTGAATCGTGGGGACCTCTTGCTGACTATGAATTTTGGTACAGACTCTCATGCAAAGGACGTATTGAAGTAGTAAGGCAGGTAGCAGCTTTCTACCGAGTTTCCCTAGGTCAATGGACAGATCAGAGCTGGCCTCGTATGCTTAGAGAAATACACCTTTTAAGACTGCGCATTGCTAAAGAGCAATTACCCCAACATCCAAAGCTTGGAAAATGGATTGCGCGATTCTTTACCTATCGCACAGCCAAATCCTATTTAAAGCGTTTCTCCGATCGCCCGACCTCGCTAATACGTACTCTAAAATTTAAACGTATCTGTTTTTCATCGCTTCCTAGTGGCTGGGTGTGGCAATTAGTCAAAAGCCTAAGCTCATGAAAGTAACTGTAGCCATACCGACTCACAATCGGGCATTTTATCTTAATCAAACCCTCGATGGTTTAATGCTTCAGGATTACGAAAATTCCCAAATTGAAATTTTAGTAATCGATAACAATTGTACAGATAACACCAAGGCTGTTGTTGAGGCATATAATAATTCAAAAATTTTAGTGCGTTACATCAAAGAAACACGTCAGGGATTAGACCATGCACGCAACTGCGCAGTAGAGGCTTCAACAGGTGATATCATTATATTTGGTGATGACGATATACTCGTAAACCCAAACTGGGTAAGCACAATGACCGCAGCTTTTTTAGCAGATAGTGAAAATAAGATTGGTGCAGTAGGAGGTGAAGTCATTCCCGTATTTCCAGAAGGTCTTCCAGAGTGGATAAAAGAATGGCACGCCCCACTTGGATTTAGAAAAGAGCTAGGACCTCTAAAACCGAAAGATTGCCCTATGGGTGCAAACCTAGCCTTTAGAAAAAGTGTTTTCGCTAGTCTAGGTCTATTCAGCACCGCTTTAGATCGTTCTGCAGGTAATTATTTTTCGGGCGGTGACAGTGAAATGATTAGACGCGTACGTAGCGCGGGACTTGAAGTATGGTTTTCACCAGATGGCGCTGTTAAGCATCAAATGCCTGCAAGCCGAACGACTTATAAATACGCTTCAAAGCACGCCTTTGATTCTGCACGCTCTCGGGTAATCGATCGCTCGAACCAGCCAGGTAAAATGACGTATTTAATTACTCGTCTACTAGCTAACATACTTAAAGTAATACTGTTAGGCTTAGTCGGAATACTTGGGCTTATCTTCTTTAGACTAGGGACTGCAAAAAAGTATTGGGTCCGCTCTTGGCGTTCCTGCGGATATGTATATCAAGCTTGTAGATGCCTCCTCGGACTTAAGCATACACCATGAGCACAAACCTATCTCCTATCAGTGTTGTGATCGTTGCGCGTAATGAAGAAGCAAACTTACCTCGCTGCTTATATAGCGTAGTTGGTTGGGTTTCGGAAGTTATTGTTGCTCTAAATAACACAACAGATCGTAGCGCAGTATTAGCCAAGGCAGCGGGTGCAAGAGTTGAAATTTTACCTTGGAGAGGATTTCGAGATAGTAAAAATGAAGCAATGCAGTTTGCGCAGCAGCCCTGGATTCTTTGCTTAGATGCAGATGAAGAAGTTTCTTTAGACCTTAAAAACGCTATCCAACACTTTATCTCTTCACCTCAAGCAAGTACATTTAGTGGCGCTCGTTTTCCTCGAAAAGTATGGTTTATCGATCGTTGGATTACGCACGGTGATTGGTATCCTGACTTAAGTTTACGTCTACTAAAAAAAGGTAAGGCTAAATGGGGAGGAGATGCTATTGTTCATGAGAAAGTGATTTGTGAAGGCGCTGTTAAAACTATCTCTGGAGATTTACATCACTACTCATTCCCCACACTTTCCAGCCACGTTACTAAAATAGTACCGTTCGCAGATTTTTATGTGCAGCAGCAAAAAGCGAAAGGGAAAACTTTTTCTCTTATTGCAGCACTCACTCGAGCACCGTGGAGGTTTTTTAGAGCATACATTATTCGCTTAGGTTTTCTGGATGGCTATCCAGGCTTATACATAGCAGTTGCAAATGCCTTTGGTGTTTTCGTGCGTCAAAGTAGGCTCTTCGAAGAACAGCATAAAGCGGATCCGAAAGTCTAGATCTCTTACGGCAATGAAAGAGACTAAAAAAGAGTTCAGCAAAATCGCGGAAGAACTCATCGCGGAATTTAGAGGTGTACCAAACAACGAACCAGAAAAGATGCGTCGCAGGCCAACGCGTAATCTTGCCGAGTTAATGGAAGAGATTAGTCAGAAATTTAGCCTTGGTCGTTCAACACCTGAAGATGCTATACGCGAACAATGGAAAGTCTTGGTAGGTCCTGCCCTTGCATCAAGTTCTCATCCCGTTAGAATAGACAGGGGAAGAAGACTACTGGTTTTAGTCTCTGATTCCGTGGTCCGAGAAGAGATTTTCTTCCAAAGAGCAGTAATCGTAGAGCGTATTCAGGCTATACCGGGGTGCTCAACAGTGACAGAATTGCATATTAGGTCTGGATAATGTTGTTAGTCATATACTTACAATTTTAACACAGCTGACACGCACTTATCTAATTTTCGCTTGCTCCTCGAGAGGCGCTTTGGGACGATCTTAGCTTCCGTTAGTAGGAAACCGCTGGCCGCGGGGACCTACCATGACTGATCCAGCGCAAGCGGGATTATAACGGTGACTCCGGCTTAACTCTGACCAAATGACGAGTAAGGCGGGAGACACGGAACCTTCCGGTTCTGCCAGTCGTGCTAACCTAAAACAATACTATGCCAACAGTTGTAAAACCAGACATCATCGCAGAATACAAAACTCACGACAAGGACACCGGCTCGAGCGAAGTCCAGATCGCGCTTCTTACCGCTAGGATCAATCATTTGACCGAGCACTTGCGCGTTCACCGTAAGGATTTCCACTCACGTCGCGGACTTCTCCAGATGGCAAGTCGCCGTCGTAAACTGCTCGATTATACTAAGCGCCACAATTTGCCTAAGTATACCGAGTTGCTTCAGAAGTTAAGTCTACGTAAATAACCCTTTCGAAAGACGGGCGACTCGATACGCGAGTCGCCCGTTGTCGTTAAGACACTCGACTTTAAGACTGGGACATTTCCATTTGCCTCTTGTAAAGAGGAGCCAAACGGAAGTCTCTCGGTTCAAAAGACGGGCCGAAGAAAAAACCAGTTAGCCCGTGCGCTAGCTGCCGTATAAACCGTCAGTAAATAAACATTCCCAAGCTTCTCGCACTGCGTGCAGATTCCGGAGTTTAAACTCACTGTCTACTTTCAAAAGTACAGTGCTGCAAAACAACTCCGCCAAAGCACCGCAAGAGCTTGCGAAACATAATAGAAATAAAACATGAATCAGAAACATATCGTAACCGTACCGGAGTACGGCCTCCAACTCAGCTCAGGTTCGCTAGCAAAATTTGCTAACGGAGCTGTGACTGTAACCGTCGGTGAAACCACCGTATTCGTATCAGCAACTGCTGCTACCACCCTTCGTCCAGGACAGGACTTTTTTCCACTTACTGTTGATTACCGTGAAAAGTATGCAGCAGCAGGTCGCTTCCCTGGTGGATATTTCAAACGTGAAGGTCGCCCTTCCGAAAAAGAAATTCTTACCTCTCGCTTATGCGATCGTCCATGCCGTCCTCTATTCCCAGAAGGCTTCATGTTCGAAGTTCAAATCATTGGTTTACTGCTCACAGCAGACCAAAAGAATGAATCCGATATTTTAATGTTAAACGGAGCTAGTGCAGCACTTGCTCTTTCTGACATTCCTTGGAATGGACCTATTGGTGCAGCACGTATCGGTCAAATTGATGGCCAATTCGTTGTTAACCCAACTATCGAGCAGATGTTCTCATCGACACTAGATTTAATCTACGTTGGTACAGATAAGAACATGCTTATGATCGAAGGTTCAGCTGATCAATTGACAGAAGAGCGCTTCATTGAAGCTCTTGAATTCGCACACAATGCAATTCAGCCAATCATCAAGGCAATCAAAGATCTCGCAGCAGTTGCTGGAAAGCCAAAAGCGAAATTCGATCTCTCGATCGCAAAGCCAGAAGCTCGCACAATCATTGAACGCGTTGCTACACCAAAGATCGCTGATGCAATCTTCGGAAAAGAAAAAGCAGTTCGCTCAGCTAACATCAAAGCGTTGAAAGAAGAGTGCAAAGCTGCTCTTACAGCTGAACTTGGTGAAGGTAAATTTAGCGACGCAGACGTAAGCATCGTTTTCGAAGATCTCCAATACAAAGCTTACCGCCGCACTGTGCTAGAACGCGGTATCCGCGCTGATGGCCGTGATGCAAAGTCATTACGTCCTCTCACAAGTCAAGTTGGCGTACTCCCACGTGTTCACGGATCTGCGATCTTCGAACGTGGTGATACACAAGCTTTAGTCATCACAACTCTTGGACCTACCAAGGAAGCTCAAGAGATGGACGGCTTAACAGGTGGCGCGACTTCCAAGTCGTTCATTCTGCAATACAACATGCCTCCTTTCTCTGTGGGTGAAACAGGTCGTTTCACAGGTCCAGGTCGCCGCGAAATCGGTCACGGAGCTCTTGCAGAACGTTCACTCGTTCCAGTACTTCCTCCAGAAGATGCATTCCCTTATTCGATCCGTGTTACCTCTGAGGTCTTAGCCTCAAATGGTTCCACATCGATGGCTTCCATCTGTGGCGGTTGCTTATCACTCATGGATGCTGGTGTTCCAATTATTGCTCCTGTTGCTGGTATCTCTTGCGGTCTTATGACTGACAATGCACCAGATGGCTCGATCTCGAAATGGGTCACTATCACAGACATTCTTGGTGAAGAAGATCACTTCGGTGATATGGATTTCAAGATTGCTGGTACTACAAAAGGTATCACAGGCTTCCAACTCGACTTGAAGATCAATGGTCTTCCTTTCGAAATTGCTAAAACAGCAATTCATCAAGCACGTGATGCACGTGTTGAAATCTTGAAGAACATGCTTGGTTCACTCCCAGCACCTCGCACCACACTGTCCACATTTGCTCCTCGCATTCAGACCGTTCAAATCGATCCAGAAAAGATCGGTTTATTGATCGGACCTGGTGGTAAGACCATTCGCCGTATCACCGAAACAACCGGTGCTCAAATCGACATCTCTGATGACGATACAGGTAAGGTATTCATCTATTCGAATAATGCAGAAGCCATGAATCGCGCGGTTCAAGAAATTGATTCACTTTGCGGTGGTGGTGCACAACTCGAAATGGGTAAACTTTACCACGGTCGCGTTACCGGCATTAAAGATTTCGGTTGCTTCGTTGAATGCGTCCCTGGCAAAGAAGGCCTGTGTCACATTTCTGAACTAGCTGACTTCCGCGTTCGCCGTACAGACGACGTAGTCAAGATGGGCGAAATGATCTGGGTTAAGTGTGTCGGTATTGATGAGAAATCAGGCAAGGTTCGTCTCTCACGCAAAGCCGCTATGCAAGAAATGGAAGCTCCTAAGGCTGCCGAATCTGCTCCTGCAGCAGCGCCAGCAGCGCCTCACGCCTAATCAGTAAGCCTAAAGGCCCTAGCACTAGGGTATATTTTCGAAGCCGGAGCTTAAAACCTCCGGCTTTTTCTTTGCCCAAATGGAATCTTCACTAGAGAATAAGGTATGCGTATCTTGCTGACCAATGATGACGGAATAGAGAGTATCTTCATACGAGAGCTTGCTTTAGCTCTTGTTAAACAGGGACATGAATTATCTGTAGTCGCACCCCGTTCCGAACAAAGTTGGGTCGGTGCTAGTAAATCCCGCAACAGAGGTGTTCACTCAGACAAAGCAGATTTAGGTTTTGGCTGTCCTACATGGATTGTAGATGGTACACCAAGCGATTGTGTAAATATAGCAATCGATCACTTGCTCGATAATCCACCTGAAGGCGTTGTCAGTGGTATTAATATCGGCCTTAACACTACACTCGGATTTATCATAGCAAGTGGAACAGTTGCCGGTGCATTTGAAGGAGCCATTCACGGTCTTCCAGCAGTAGCATTTTCCCAAGAAGTTACTTTCGAAACCTACGAACTGCTTAAAACACCTCAGGGTAAACCAGATCCTGAACTAGCAAAAACATTAAAAATATCTGCAGGTATCGGTGCAGCTATGGCAGAAAGCCTACTTGAAAGTATTCCGCGCGAAAGTTTCAAAGTACATAATATCAATTTTCCATTGCCGTGCACACTACAGACTCGAGTAAAGCGCACGGTTCCAGCACACATGATGGTTCCAGGACTTTTCTCCCCACGAGGTGATGACGGAAAACATAACCTTAAATTCAAAAGCGGCGATGATGTCTCCCCTACAGAACTGATCACAGATAAAGCAGCCATTGCTCAAGGCTTTATAAGCCATAGTGTATTAGACTACACAAAACTTGGCTCCTAAAGTCGACAGACTCTATCTCACTCTCTATGTCTCATTCTATGATCGAAGTCCAAAATCTGACCCGCGTTTTCCGCACCTACAAGAAAGCCCCTGGCTTTTGGGGAGGCGTGAAAGGTCTTTTTAACCGGACGTTCGAAGACACAGCTGCTGCTAAAGATATTAGCTTTACGATTCAAGAAGGTGAATTCGTAGGTTTTCTAGGGCCTAATGGCGCAGGGAAAACGACCACTTTGAAAATGCTCTCGGGTCTTATTTATCCGACATCAGGTAAAGCACGTGTTGCTGGCTTTGATCCTTCTAAGCGTGAGAATGCTTACCGTAAGATTTTTGCGTTAGTGATGGGACAAAAAAATCAACTCTGGTGGGATCTTCCTGCACGGGAGTCGTTTGTTTTACTTAGAGCCATTTACGGAATTCCTGAAGCTCAGTACCAAAAAACCTTAGACGAACTACTCGATCTCTTAGATGTAAGAGCGAAGCTTGATGTCATGGTACGCGAATTATCTTTAGGTGAGCGTATGAAAATGGAGCTTATTGCTGCGCTTATTCATAGACCTAGGGTTTTATTTCTCGATGAGCCTACCATTGGACTTGATGTAATCTCTCAAAAAGCAGTTAGGAACTTCTTAAGAGAATACAACCGCCGCTATAAAGTAACTATTTTACTCACCAGTCATTATATGGCTGATATCCAAGAATTATGTGAACGTGTGATCGTAATTCACCGTGGCCAGAAAATTTATGATGGTGACCTCTCCGCTATAGAAGCCGGCCAAGGAACCAAACAAAAAATTATCACCTTTGAACCAGCTGCTGCAGAAACATTTCCAACTCATTGGGAATCAAAGCATGGCAAGACAACTCGCTCAGATGATGGTAAATTTACAGTGCGCGTACCAAGCGATCAAGTAGTCGGAGTGTCCCAAGAAATCTTAAGTACAGGCCCGGTGGCAGACATCACGATTGAAGACATACCAATTGAGGATGTCATTACTGAGCTGTTTACCCACGCTCCCAAGTCAATTTCTTAAAGAGTTCTGTTGCGGCTGGACTGCCGAGAGTTTAAGCCATTCTACGTGGCTATTATTACCTCGTTTATTGCAGCACTGGTAGGGGCGGCTTTTATTTGGCTCTGGAAACGGGGTGCTGAAGCTACACATACCGAACGCCTCCGAATGCTAGAGAGCTCTGTTGTGAAAGCAGATAGCGAACTTTCATTACTGCGCTCTGATGTCGTTCGACTCAGTTCTGAAAATACAGAGCTCTCAACAAAATTAAGTGCTGAACGCCAGGCACACGAGCGTCTCTCAAATGAATTTAAAGCACTTGCAAGTGACGCCCTAAAAGCAAATTCACAAAGCTTTATGGATCAGGCTAAGCAGGCGTTTGAACAGCTCCAGCAACAGTCAGTAGGCGATTTAGAAAAACGCAAAGATGCAGTCGATAATTTAGTTAAACCCATTCGAGAGTCCCTAGAAAAAGTAGATGCTAAGATTTTAGAGATAGATAAGAATCGTGAAAAACATTTTGGAGCGTTAGAAAAACAGCTCGAGTCTTTAGCCACTGCACAAACATCACTTCAAACTGAAGCTACAAAATTATCTACAGTGTTACGCTCTAATACCTATGCAGGTAATTGGGGCGAACTGCAATTACGCCGTGTAGCTGAAATGGCTGATATGCTTTCTTACTGTGATTTTTCAGAGCAGGAAGGCTCAGGCTCAAATCGTCCAGATATGATTGTAAGACTTCCTGGAGGTAGACGCATCGCAGTGGACGCAAAAACTCCAATTCAGTCCTACCGAGCAGCAGTAGAAACTAATGATGAAACTGCAAAAGCTGAGCATCTAAAAGAACACGCCCGTAAAGTACGTGGCCACGTTGAAAGTTTAGGTATGAAAAGTTACTGGGAAGCTTTACAACCTGCTCCAGAATTTGTGGTTCTATTTTTACCTGGCGATCACCTACTCGCAGCTGCACTTCAGGCAGATCCTGAGATTATGGATAAAGCGCTTAAGCAGCGCGTATTACTTGCAACACCAAGTACCTTAATTGCATTACTCAAAGCTGCATCTTATGGTTGGAGACAAGAAGTGGTTTCTAAAAATACAGAAGAAATCAGCAATCTTGGGCGCCAACTCTATGACCGTGTTGTTACCTTTGCAGATAGCTTAAGTAAAATTGGAACTGCACTAGAAACTGCAACCAAAGGTTATAACACAGCTATCGGATCCTTTGAGCAGACCTTAATCCCAGGAGCCAGAAAGCTAGCTGAACTTGGAGCAAAAGGTACAAAAGAACTTAATGAACCAGAACCGCTGGATATTAAAGTACGTGAGATAGTTAAACGCGGCTAAAAAAGCCTAGTTTGTTACCCATTGGGCTCTTGAAAATACAACTTAGGTCTGGAAGGATATCGTCAATTTAGTGAAACTATTTCCTAGTTCACTAGTCCAACGGTCTCCTAACAAATTACTATGCTTACAGGCCCAACTTGGTCCAAGAAACTCCGTGAAGAAATCTCCCAGGCCGTCATTGGCCAGGATGAAGTTGTCGAGCGTCTATTAGTAGCGCTCCTAGCCAATGGTCACGTCCTCTTAGAGGGTATGCCAGGATTGGCTAAAACCTTATTAGTCAGATCTTTAGGTACAGCCTTAGGGGTACAATTTGAACGTATCCAGTTCACTCCTGACCTACTCCCTAGCGATGTTGTTGGAACGATGATCTTCCAGCCTAAGACAGGTGAGTTCTCCCCACACAAGGGACCTATCTTCGCTAACATGGTTTTAGCCGATGAAATCAACCGTGCTCCAGCAAAGGTGCAAAGTGCACTGCTTGAGGCCATGCAAGAGCGTCAAGTGACCCTAGGTGGCCAAACCAATCCACTGCCACGTCCTTTTTTCGTGATGGCGACGCAAAACCCGATTGAGCAGGAAGGTACCTATCCACTCCCTGAAGCCCAAACCGATCGTTTCTTATTTAAGCTGATTGTGGATTATCCAAAAGCAGAAGAAGAATCAGCTATGATGCAGCGCTGGGGGCAAGTAACTAAGCAGCCAACACTCAAAGCTGTTTCAAACGCAGAAGAACTTTTAGCGCTTCGCGCAGAAGTGGATAAAATTCACGTCGCACCTGCAGTTCAGAATTATATTTTAAGTATTGTTCGAGCAACCCGCTCACTCACTGAAGTTAAAAATTCCGGTACAGCAGTAAGACAACTTAACTTCGGTGCCTCACCACGTGCTTCTCTTGCTCTTTATCAATCAGGTAAGGCAATCGCATGGCTAAGAGGACAAGATTTCCTAGGGCCTGCTCTCATTCAAGAGATCGCTGCAGATGTTCTACGACACCGTATAGGACTTACCTACGAAGCAGAGGCACAAGATCTCACTGCTGATAAAATTATCGCAGATATAATTAAGCAGACACCCATTCCAGCTCTCTAAGTAAGGCCGGGCAAAAACGCTATGCCTCCTCTGGTTGGTCAAACGCATTCAACTTCCAATGCTCTCTCCGTACTCCGTCAACTGGAGTGGAGAGTAAGGCATGCCGTTGAAACAGTTTTGAGTGGTGAATACCGCTCTACGTTTCGTGGACGCGGTATGGAGTTTGATCAGGTCGTTCGCTATGAATTCGGTGATGATGTACGAGACATTGACTGGAATGTAACCGCTCGCTTAGGAGAACCTTACCGCAAAAAATTTGTCGAGGAACGTGAAGTTACCTTGATGATTGTATTTGAAGATACACCTACACTGCAATTTGGTTCGGGTAACGAATCCAAGCGCGAAGCACTGCTTGAACTAGCAGGACTTGTTATGCTTTTAGGAGCAGTTAATCGCGACCGTGTAGGCTTTGTACATGTCACACCCGAAGGTCATTTTTTAAGTCAGCCAGTTAGAGGCCGTGGCCCAATCCTTCATTCTGCTGCGACACTACTAAGTAGACCTGCCCCTTCAGTAGACTTTTCAGAAAATTCTCAAGTCCCTGATCTACCTTGGAAATTCCTTTCTAAAGTAGCCCCTAAACACAGCATTCTACTTTGGCTAGGAGATTTCCCTCCGCGTCAAATACCAGATGGATGGGCTTTTGTTCAAAAACGCTATCAGACGATGGGGTTTCGTGTAGACGATATTTGGGAGCGAGAACTACCTAAACAAGATGCGTTTGCAGCCTACGATCCTTCTACAGGCCAACTCGTGACACTAGAAGGAAGTGCAGCTGAACGTGAAGCTCAGATTCAGTGGCATGCAAAACGTGAAGCCCACTGGAAAAAATTATTTCCAAATCCACTCAGTCGTCTTGTCGCTTTAACCGAGCAAGACCGCTTAGAAACGCTTGTTCGCTTTTTTCAAGCACGCATGCGTACAGGAGGAAGATAAATGCTTATGGCTAACTTAAGCACTATATTAGCAGTTGCCCACTTACGCCTTCAAAACCCGTTGTGGTTGTTTGCGTTACTAGGCATCCCGCTAATCTTATGGCTACGTAGCCGTACAAAAGTTCCGGTACTACTTATACCATACGCTTCAGCATGGCATAGACCGTCTCTTTTAGCTCCTTCTCGTTGGCCTTTATTTGCTGCAGTACTGGGTATTAGTCTAGTGATAGTTGGACTAGCAAGACCCCAGCGCGTTGAAGAAAAACAGCAGTCCTTAAGTCGCGGTTACGATATTGTATTATGTATCGATTTATCAACTTCAATGCTCACCGAGGATTATGAACGCAATGGGCAAAGGCTCAATCGTCTCCAAGCCATCAAGCCAGTCATTCAGGCCTTTATTGAGCAGCGGCCTACAGATCGAATTGGTATAGTACTTTTTGAAAGTAGAGCTTACACCTTAGCACCTTTAACAACGGATCATGATTGGCTAGCTCGTCAGCTAAGCCGTATTAAAATTGGAATTATCCAAGATGGAACAGCAATCGGAGACGGCTTAGGCGTTGCACTTACACGCCTTGATCAAGCTAGTCGTGATAATGGGGGTAAACGTCTTGGTGCTTTCATAGTACTATTAACTGACGGAAGCAATAACTGCGGTGCGATAACACCTATGCAATCCGCTTCCATTGCAGCAGCTCGAAGCATCCCAATTTATACAATTGGTGCAGGACAAGATGGTTATGTCCCGTACCCTGTATTTGATGACAAAGGAAATAAAGTCGGTTACCGCAGAATATTAGCAGATCTTGATGAAGGAGCTCTTAAGGATATCGCAAACAAAACAGGGGGGAAATTCTTCAGAGCTGTAGACTCGAACACAATCGAGTCCGCTTTTGACTCAATTGATAAAGCCCAAAAAATAGAGTTTAAGGCGAAAAGCTATCTCCTAACTAAGGAGTTGTTTCACTGGATGGCTATTCCTGGAATTTCTTTAATCGCTCTTGCAGCGTTTGGTACTTCGAATCGTAAGCAAAAAAGAAAATCGATTACTACCCTAAGTGAAGGAGTTCGCTCGTAATGAGTTTTGCGCTACCTACAGTTCTTTTTTTACTAGTAATTCCACTTGGATGGATCATGTGGGATTTAACACGTCGTAAATTTATATCTGAGCAAGGACATCCTAAGATTTTAAGCGCTAATGCAGGTACAGATAAAGTAACGCTAGAAACTGCCTCTACCCTGCTTAAGCCTAATCGCAAAAGCCGCATTCTCTTAGCAAGCGGACTATTCTTTGCTATCATTGCCCTTGCCCGCCCTCAGTGGGGTCATATCGAAGAGCCTGTTTTTGATCAATCGCGCGAAGTGCTCATAGCACTTGATCTTTCAAAGTCGATGCTCACCCCCGATGTTAAACCTACACGACTAGAGCGTTCTAAACTACTTATCCAATCTCTTTTAGACGGCTTAGTGGGTGAGCGCGTTGGACTTATTCTTTTTTCTGGCACTTCGTTTGTGCAGTCTCCCCTGAGTGCAGATTATGAAATATTAAAGGAATTTCTTCCCTCACTTAATCCCGACTACATGCCAGACGGAGGCACTAATTATGGAGCATTACTTGATGCCTCAGCAGATGCCTTTAGCTCAGGTGCAGGAGCAGATCGCTACTTAATTATATTAAGTGACGGGGCAGCAACAGACGATGAATGGAGAGATCATGTATCAAAATTAAAAGAAAAAGATATCAAAGTAATCGGTCTAGGTGTTGGCACAAGTAGTGGAGCACTTATTCCCGACGGTAGCGGCGGTTATTTAAAAGATGACCAAGGAGCTGTTGTGATGGCAAAGTTAGAAAGCCAAACCTTGAGAGAACTTTCAGAGAAAACAGGAGGAGCTTACAGAGATGCAAGCAACTGGGTAGATCTTAACGAACTTTTAAAGCAAACAGTCAGCGAAGGCCAAAAAGGTAAATTTGTTGAAAAGAAATCTATACAGCTGGTAGAACGCTTTCAGTGGGCTCTAGCCCCAGCACTTGTCTTATTGCTTCTAAGCATCTGGAGAGAATTTCCAGTGCGTCCAAAAGAACGGGACTTAAGACCTAAGGCATTAAGGAAAGCTGCTGTTATAGTTTTACTAAGTTTATTACTATTACCAAGGAATGCTATATTTGCTGCTGCAGTTCAGGCACCTGATCAAAGTTCAGGAGCTTCCTCGGCAGGCGCTTTAGTCGGCCGCATAGTAGGCAGACTTTCAAATCAACCCACCTCAAGTGCCCATGACTGGTCAGAACTAGGTCAACAGACACTCACATGGGGTGAAGATATTAAAAAGGAAAATGGCACTGTTCCTGAAGGACCAATTCTCGATGCACTTACAGGTCTAGATAAAGGAGAAGCAATCGACAAAAAGGCTGCCGACTGGACTAGCTTGCGTTCTAAACTAGAAGCTCTTCTACAAAAGAAAGAAGACAAAAAAGAAGATCAGAAAAAAGACGACAAGAAGAACGAAGATAAGAAGCAGGATCAAAAACAAGACCAAAAGCAGGATCAAAAAGACTCTAACGATAAAAATCAAAAGCAGGATCAAAAGGACTCTAAGCAGTCCCAGTCCAAGGACCAGCAAGGCAAAGCAGATCAGAATCAAAAACAATCTGATCAACAAAAACAGCAACAGTCGCAGAAAAATTCTGAGTCTGCATTTGGTGATATGAAGTCCCCTGCACAGCGTCCTCAAAGCGGAACCCAAAACGTTGGTGGTGCAAAGAAGGAAGCGCGTCCTGATCCCGCGAAAGCAGATGCAAGCTTAGCTGCTCCACTGCAAAAACTTGAAGATATTAAAGATAAAGACTCTCCCGCTGAACTCTATCAAATGATTCAGAATAATGAACCACACCCTCGACAGACAAAGGGCAAAAACTGGTGATACCCATGCGTAATAAATTTCAGTATTTAATTTTCATATTCAGTATTATTATAGGTAGCTTACACGCGCAGTCCGTGCGTTGGGACCCGCCTGGCGGAACACTCGCGGTGGGCGAAGCAACAGGCCTTCAGCTTGTATTTGACGATTGCGAGCCAAAGGGAAATCCAAATCCGCCTAGAGTTACTGGCCTTACACTTCAACTAAATGGACAAAGTAGTAATATATCGATTATCAACGGCTCTTATTCGCATACAGTAACGTGTAATTTTGCAGCTCTACTTACGCAGAAACAATCAATCGATATTCCTGCCTTTGAAGTTGAGACAAGCAAAGGTAAAATAACAGTTAAAGCCGCCCATTTTGATCCCGTTGGTGCTACAGTAGGTGGCGGTAAATCTCTAGATACAGCAGCAAGTTCACGCTTAGAGGTAAATCCAGGGAGTGTTTGGGCAGGCCAAGTTTTTGATCTTACGTACGCCATACAAGCCTCTCATGCCTACTACCCTGATTTTGGCCGTGGCTCCTTCGACTGGAACACAGACCCTCTAGTCACTGAAGACTGGTCTAATCCTTCCCAATTTGAAACTCAGGCTAATGGAGAAGCTCAAACCGGCTTGATTCGTAAAACACGTGCAATTGCTCATAAACCAGGAACCTACCGCCTTAATCCTGCGAATGAACCAATCAATTTAAGCGTAGGTGTAACAGGCTTTGGTTTTTTCCAACAACGTCAGTATCAGCAATTTTCTGTTTCGAGCTCTACACCAGCTATTGAAGTACGTGAACTCCCAGCTGCTCCTTCCAACTTCAGTAAAGCGGTAGGTAATTTTAAATTAGAATCTAAAGTAGTCCCTCAGAATCCAGGAGTTGGTGATCCCATTACATGGACAATCAAGCTTTCAGGTACAGGAAATTGGCCAGATATCACAGGCCTTCCTAGCCGTCATGTTTCCCGTGACTTCCAAATTATTCAGCCAAAAGCAAAGCGCACTCCAGCTGAAGGAAAACTTTTTGATGCAACACTTGCAGAGGATGTTGTCTTGGTACCTACCCAAACAGGCACTTACACACTAGATCCAATACAGTTTACATACTTTAATCCTCAGACAGGTACGTACGAAACACTACAAACAGCTGCTCAAACAATTACAGTCTCTGCAGCTACACCTACAACAGCAGCTGGACCACAAATTAATCCTGCACCAGCTACAGCTACAAGTAGTACAGCACTCCCCCATATACATATCCCAGAGCCGGCCGTACTTCCGTCTGGACTTCCTCGGGATCCAATAAGCCAAAGCGATCTATCACTAGCTCCAATCTCGGAAGAGTCTTTTAATTTAACTTACATCAGTGCTGGTATATTTATTTTATTAAGCTGGTTAGCATTTTCTTTAATTCATGCGAGTAAAAGCGATCCAGAACGTCCTAAGCGTGAAGCACGTGTTCGGCTAACTCGTTTACTCAAAATAATGCAAACAGCAGCTGATCAAAAAGAGCTACTTACGCTACTCAAAGTATGGCAAAAAGATGCTGCTTTACTATGGGGCCTGCCCTCTGCAGCACCTACAGGTCTATCGATAAAAGACGCACTATGGATCTCTCTTTGGCATGATGCTGAAAGCGCACTCTATAGTCAGAATCAAACACTTCCTAAAGACTGGCTAGCCAGAGCAGCCAATGCACTGAAGTCACACCGAGTAACATCTTTTAATTATTTTAAAGGCCTGTATCCAAGAAACTTATTCCCATTTCTTTTTAGCCTTTTAGTCATTATTTCCCTCATTCAAGTATCGTGCCTTGCAGAGGCAGCAACTAATACTATCTCAAACGAAAGCGCTTATCGACGCGGAAACTTTGAAGACGCTGCTATCGGATGGCAGAAAACGGTAAGCACTACGCCAAACGACTGGAGTGCTCGTCATAATTTATCTCTAGCACTTGCTCAAACTGATCACTGGGACCTAGCTGAAGCCGAAGCAGCTGCAGCCTTTGTTCAGCACCCTCAGAGTGCTCAAGTAAGATGGCAACTTGCATTAAGTTCAGAAAAAGCAAACTACATACCTGGAGCATTAGCAGTACTCTTAACACCAGGACCTACTTCTGAAATTGCAGGTAAAGCCTCACCCGCCGAGTGGCAGCGCTACGAACTACTGTGTGCGTGGACTACAACTATGCTTTTAACTCTGCTTATTTTACTGGCTTACCAAAAAAGCCCTCTGCGCAGAACGTTTAAACTCTGGTTTATAATTAGTCTTATTATTCTTACTACAGCAGTAGGAGCAATTAGCCATGCAGCCATTCGATGCTACGGCGTAACAGCAGATAGTCGCTCGGCTATAATCTGGCATCAAAGTACACTGCGCTCAATACCTACAGAGGCAGACACTGCTCAAAAAACAATACCCCTTACTGCAGGCAGTACAGGAATTGCAGAAAAAACATTCCTAGGCTGGATCCGCTTACGTTTTGAAAACGGGCAAACCGGGTGGGTGCGTAAAGATGAGTGTATTTTTATTTGGCAATAAACCGTCCAAGTTCATGCGAATTGAGTTATAAATTCGCTGGGACTCAAAATCCTAACATGTGAATAGCCCTGCAATTGATTAAAACAATTCAGGGCTTTGTTGTTTTCAGCATTGAGCTTTTGAGATGCATCAACACTTACAAAAGTATCTAGAGATGAAACAGCGCATAACGCGGCATGCCTCGCTGACTGAAAACCTTTAAATCCAAGAATTCCACGCTCAAGATAGCCTCGAGCAAGTACTTCACTTGCCTCTGTTTTCTTAAACATATTCGTTGCACTAAGCGTTCCCTCAACTAAAGCACGCACGCAAGCCGGCCCACTTTGTGCATGCTCAAGGGTTAGATCTGAACTATTAAAATGTATATGGCCTTCAGAATGCAGACGCCATAGCACACGCGTTGAGGTTTTAAATGCCGTATCAAAATAACCTAAGTAAACAGATGTATCGATATAAACAGATAGGTGATTCACACTGCTATTAAAGCAAGTGTCTAAGCACACTACCTATTTAGTCATACAAATAGCGCTGTCTTACGTACCATCCTAAGCATCGACTCTGATGGATTTAAGACAGCAACCTGATCAAGACTAACCCATGCTAAGTCCTTTGACTCACTTGAGATTTGAAGCGGCTCATCTGGATCTGCTTCAAGCATGTATCTGAAATCAAAATGCCAGTGCGCAGATTCATCTCCACGGGCAGGGATTTCATGTTGATCAAAGTCAAAAAGTTCACGCGATACAGGCTTCAAACTCTTTAAACCACTTTCCTCAGAACCTTCTTTAAGGGAAACAGAAATTGGTTCCGGATCTCCATCGGCGTGCCCGCCCAATTGAAACCAGCGATTCAACTTATGATGATGCGTAAGCAGTACCTTGCTTCGATCTGGACTTACAATCCAAGCAGAACCAGTAACATGTCCCTGAAGGCAAGTACGCCATAACGCATCGTGATGTTGATCAAGAAAACTGATAGCGGCTTGAACCATCTGACTTTCATTAGCGGTAAATTGCTTTTGAGAGTACTCAATCAAAATTTTACGAGCGATTTGAACGGACATAATAATTTACCACGCTGTTTTATAAGGCACATCATTTTCTATCAGTGGCCAGATTTCTTGTAGTGTATTTGCTACAGAAAAAATGCCTTCTGTTTTTCTGAAACGTTCTTTTGCCATCCGATCGAAAAACTTTAGTAAGTCATCATAGAAGCCATTTTGATTATAAAAAACAATCGGCTTATGTACTTTACCTAAATATTTTAGAGTAATCACTTCAGCTATTTCCTCAAGAGTTCCAATTCCTCCAGGTAGCGCAATGAAAGCATCGGCGCGTTTAATCATTGCTAGTTTACGCTCAGACATCGTATCGACCTTGAGTAATTCATTTGCTTCTCTAAAAGCCAATTCTCTATCGATCATAAAATGAGGAATAATTCCTACAACATGCCCACCCGCTGATTTAACACCGCGTGCAACAGCTCCCATGAGTCCATTTTTGCCACCCCCATACACAAGTCCCCAGTGCTTAGCTGCAATCATTTCACCTACCTGCTGGGCATGCAGATGGTACTGCTCGGCAACTTCATGACTTGATGAACAGTAAACGCAAAGAAGTTTCATACCAGGCCTGCGTATTGAAAACCAGTTCGGCTCTGGTATTGTGTGATTTTAGAAAGCATGTCTAATTTAGTATTAGTAAAAAGCGATGACCGATCAACAACCAACCTACAGAGGCCGTCTAGCCCCCTCCCCTACGGGTCATCTGCATTTAGGGCATGCTCGCACCTTCTGGATTGCAGCTGAGCGCACTAAGGAAAAAAACGGAACACTTATTTTAAGAAATGAAGATCTCGATGCAGAACGCTTCAGGATGGATTTTGTTACCGATATGCTAGAGGACTTACGCTGGGTAGGACTAGATTGGTCTGAAGGTCCCGACATAGGAGGTCCATTTGGACCCTACAGTCAGAGTCAGCGTAAAACACTATACCGTTTTGCTCTTCAAAAACTCCATGCCTTAGGTGTAATCTATCCATGCACTCGCTCTAGACGAGATGTTATAGATGCAGCAGGTGCACCGCATGAAACAGACGAAGAACCTGTTTACCCTGCGCACTTCAGGCCGCCTGCTAGTCAATACGTACCCGCACTCGAAGATGTAATCTCTATTAATTGGAGAATGCGCGTTCCGGATAATGAGACATTAAGTTTTATCGATAACAACTTAGGGCTTAAGCAAGGTATTGCAGGAAAAGATTTCGGGGACTTCCTAGTCTGGAGAAAAGATGATTGTCCAAGTTATCAACTAGCCTGCGTCGTAGATGATTCTGCCATGCAAATAACCGAAGTTGTGCGCGGTGCAGATTTGGTTACCTCAACTTTCAGGCAACTTGTGCTTTATAAAGCCCTTGGCTTAATATCGCCTGAATTTTACCACTGTGCTTTAATGCTTGATGATAAAGGTGTACGCCTTGCTAAAAGACATGATGCCTTAAGTTTAAGACAAATGCGCAGCCATGGTATGACACCTGCCGATGTGATTGCAGCTATGAAGCGCTAAAGATCCGTACTAGTTGCTACAACCTTGAGTTTATTTATTTCGGCAAGTTGTTTAGGAGATATGAGTCTACGCACATAACGCTTATCTGCCTCATAAATCAATTGATCCCAATCATCCTGGGTCGGGATATAGGGTTCCCATGAGGTATGGTGGCCTTGCTTACGCACCCACTTAATATTGCCACCATGCACAATCGCGTGCACTTGGAACTTACCTGTTTCAATCGTTTTTTTCCACCATCCAAATTCCATACCCATAGCTCTTGTAGATGAGGCTTATAGGCTCAATGAGCGAGCAAGAATTCGCATATTCGCTTACCAGGATAATAAGAACCGTTTTTGCGTTTTATAGACCGTACCACCAGCAAGTCTGTATTGAGTTCGACTAATGACTGACCTAAAGGAGGGCAAAATGATCCTGTGTTAATGACTGTGATACCCTGCTTTGTTTTCCAAACACCAGGCCAGTGCGTATGGCCAGTAATCACAAACCTTGCACGTGGTCTAGCTAGAGCTGAAATTTGAGCCGTTTGTTTAGGCATACATCTCCAAGCATTAAGCATATACAACAATCGCCAAGGAGGCCATGCAGTGTCCTTTAAAAACTTTGCTGCATATTTAACGGAATTTTTTTCAGCCTGATGTCCTTGAGGTAGGTCTTTTGAAAGTCTGCGATAAAGAGAAAGCTTTTCTTCAAGGGATACATTTGCTCCGAGACGCTCGAGACCATCTTTAATCTGTTTTCTAAGCATTGGTGCATCCTTACCCCAAGGTACAATACTATCAAAGGCTAGATCCCCATGCATTACAAGAACCTGATCTTGTACTAAATTAAGATGATGAATCGAAGAAAAATCTGGATCATGATTACCCGTAATGCAGGTAACAGGAATTTTTAGCCCAGCCAAAAATGCATTCATCTGAGCTAGATCCTGAGCTGTTTTTAGTGGATTAGGTCCATGTCTAGTATCTAGGGTATCACCATTAAATATCACCGAATTCGCCCCTTCAAACAGCGGTAAGAGCTGATTTAAGTCCACTACCCCAGAGGCCTTATCGCCATAGTGAATATCTGAGATAATTCGGATCATTTTCTTAAAATACTAAACTCAATAGTGTTCATGAAGACGATTTTGTGGCAAGACAGAGATATACAGTGAACTACCGACACCATTTTCACGCAGGAAATTTTGCAGATGTAATGAAGCACATCATTGTGGCAGAACTGTGCCGTTCGATGCAGGAGAAGCAAAAAGGGGTTCTTTTCTTGGATACTCACTCAGGACGTGGTGCCTATGATCTAACGGTTGCCTCTACTGGTGATACGTTGGCTCGTAAACCAGAACATCCTGACGGTATTGGTCGTTTATGGAATCAAACAAAATTACCTGAGGCTATCACCCAATACCTCAGCTTTGTTAAAGCATTTGATTTAGAACGGGGCGGCACCTCACAAGCTGGCCCTATACATTATCCAGGCTCTCCCACGTTTTTGATAGGACTAGCACGAGTACAAGACCGCGTCGCTCTGTGTGAAAAACACCCCGAAGAATGTGATATCTTAAAAATTCATTGCAGCAGACCTTCGAACGGAACACGTGTAACCATACAAGCTCTTGATGGCTACACTGCGATTAAAGCGATGCTACCACCTCCTGAAAGACGAGCTCTAATCTTAATTGATCCTCCCTATGAACTAGAAAACGAAGTTTCAAATATTGCAGAAGCAATCACTCAAGGCTTAAAACGTTTTCCAAGCGGAGTTTTCGCTTTATGGTATCCGATCACCGAGCGCATGCGCATCGATGAATTAAATGAAAAGTTAAGGCTCTTAAAACTTCCTCCCACGCTTATAGCTGAGATTACAGTGGATCCTATGCAGCAAGGCTTAAAAGGCTGCGGTATGCTGATTATCAATCCGCCTTGGCATTTCGATAAGAAAGCCAATGAAATCATGCAGGCTTTACTACCCCTACTAAAACGTTCCTCTCTTGCATCAACAGAAGTTGATTGGCTAGTACCTGAGACCACTTAAGCGCTACTGCGCTGTTTTGATTCACTGCGTGAATTAAAATCACTTGAACTAGGCTGAGGTAATTTAACGCTTAAAGGTGGTGCTTTAAAAACAGGACGTCCCCACGTCATACTTTCCGAAGATGCGGAAGGTGAGATGGTAGGAGTTTCCTTTTTAATTTTTTTCTTAAATACGGCTAAAAGCGGTGGCATGGCGATAAGTAACGACACACTTCTTTAAGAAGTGTGCCATAATTTATGATATTTTTTATGCTACATTGCGAAGGCTGGTATCCGCCATAGTAAATCCAGCACTGCGCTTTGGAACATTGACCGAAAGTACGCCGTTTTGAATCTCTGCTTGCATCAATTCAAATGCATAGCCCTTGCCAAGCCTTAAGCACAACTTGTAGTCGCTTTGAGAGCTTTCGAGGTTGAGGGCATTAAAGTTAACACGTACGAAACGAGACTTCATTGCAGTGACCATTAAGTCAGCACCGCGTGCTTCAATGCTAACGCTATTTGCATCTACACCAGGGATATAGACGACAAGCTTCATAGAGTCCCGATGCATCTGGCATTCATACATAGGTTTGCAAAAACCGGCTAAAGCCGACTCTGCTTCATGTGAAGAACGATTGGATGTGTTTGGATTTATGTACGTATGCATGTGAGAAATGAGTGTAATGGAACTCCCTCAGGGCTTTTGGCCACCGGGCTATCAAGAGGACTGAACGAGTTCCGTTAAGACGGAGGTTCAGGCTTTGATGCCCGCGAGCACTTGGTGTTTATTCCAAGTTGCTGCGACCGGAGACATCATTACGCAGCAATGGCGGTAGCTAGCCTTCTTAAAAGAAGAGCGAGCTTGGCGGCACTGTTGTTGATTCCGGTTCATGCGAACAAATGGATATCTGCATATTGCAGGTATTATGCCAAGTGTATTTTTTTAGTGTGAGCAATATTGCACCGCATGAGACAACCCGATTAACTCGACTTATGGCCTCACTCACAGATTCGCAAACCACTGTAGCTGAACTTAAAAGCAAAATTTTAGCGTTCGCTCGGGAACGCGACTGGGAGCAGTTTCATGCACCTAAAAATTTATCCATGGCTTTAGCTGCTGAAGCCGGCGAACTCATGGAACACTTCCTTTGGGAAAGTGCAGAAAGTTCACAGACCATCATTAATAATCCGGCAAAGCGCATTGAAATTTCTGAAGAACTTGCAGATGTGATCATCTACGCGTTGGAGTTTGCAAACGTAGCAAACCTCGATGTTGCTGAAGCCATTGAGCGCAAGATGGCTTTAAACGCTCAGAAGTATCCTATCGAAAAAGCTAAGGGCAAAAGTACCAAGTACACTGAACTTTAATCTTTGATTTTATTTTGCCTGTGAAACGCGTTAATATTTTAAGAACAGCAATCATTGTTCCGTGCTGTATTCTTTTACTTAATTTGGTGAATACGATCATTTCGTATAAATCCCAATTAATTCACGACGGTATTTTAAGAACTCTTTTTATTATGGGTATGGTTTTATTTGGGGGCTCGGTTGTATCCATGCTAGCTGCACCCGCTATTGAATCGCTTGTACATACACTTCACTTCTCAAGTAAACGCAGAGGTGGCCGTACCGGTGAATTAATTTTTATGGCAGTTCTAGCACTACTGGTCTTCTGGCTTTACTACAGAGCTTACATCATGGGACCGGGGTATATCTTACCTCCAGGCTGGAGAAATGGTTCCCACTAAATTTCAATTAGCCTTAGGTCTAAATACAGGCATCACTTCGGGACGTGTTTCTAAATAAGGGCCCCCGATTAAATCAATACAGTATGGCACTGCTGCAAAGACCGCTTCTAGATTTTCTCGAATCGCCTTAGGTCTTCCAGGCAAGTTGATGATTAAAGTTTTTCCACGGATTCCAGCAACTTGGCGCGATAAAATTGCTGTAGGTACAAATTTAAGTGATTCAGCCCGCATCTTTTCACCAAATCCGGGAAGCATTTTATCACATACAGCCATAGTTGCTTCTGGAGTAACATCTCTTACTGAAGGTCCTGTACCACCTGTGGTGACTACAAGACAGCAGCTATCAGTATCTGCCATCCTTTTAAGCTCCGCTTCAATCACTGCTTGTTCATCTGGGATAACCTTATAATCGAATTCGACTGGGGTTGTGAGCCATTCCTTAAGCAAGGCTACACAGGCCTGACCTGGAATATCAGCATAGACCCCTGAACTTGCCCTGTCCGAGATGTTTAAAATTCCAATTTTAAGGCTCATGAGCGTGTTATGACATTGGAAGTTGTGATCTTAAGGATTCTACCATTCAATGTTCTTTTAAACAAAGCGTTGAAAATCAACAGGCATGCAACACATTAGCACCTAGGCATTACTGCCATATTCTAACCTACCCTCCTAGGCCTACGTGACGATAAAGTCATTAGCACCCTTAAAGAGAAGGCGAGAAACCAAGACTACATGAAGTTAATAGATCTAAATCGCGACGGTGGAATCGGCGCAAACTCACTTTTCGTTCAAATCGGCGAATTTAACATCCTCATAGACAGTGGTTTACACCCTAAGAAGGCAGGGCGTAAAGCTGCACCCGATTTTGGCCTATTGCATGGCAAGACCCTCGATTTAATCATCATTACACACTGTCATTTGGACCATATTGGAAGTTTACCCGTGGTCATGCGGGAGCATCCGAATACCCCTGTTATTTTGACCTCTTCAAGTAAACTCTTAATTGAGCGCATGCTGCACAATTCAGCTAACGTGATGATGCGCCAAAAAGAAGAGGAAAATATCCCTGACTATCCCCTCTTTACCCATGATGAGATCGAAAAATGCGGTAAGCGTTTAGTCGGATTCCCTTTTGGGCACAATAAACGCTTCAAAACTGCCAAAGACGAAATCGATGTTATTTTCCATCCTGCGGGGCATGTTGCTGGTGCAGCAGGTGTTGAAATTAAGCATAAACACCGATCGATCTTCTTTACTGGAGACGTTCTTTTTGAAAATCAGCGCACCATTCCAGGAGCAAAGTTTCCAGCAGGTCATTTCGATACTCTAGTAATGGAAACTACTCGAGGTACAACCGAGCGAGCAGTCGGTAAAAGTCGCGGCGAAGAAGTGGCCCGTCTTGTCGCAAGTATTAATGACACGATTCAAAAAGGTGGTTCATTCTTAATGCCAGTGTTTGCACTAGGCCGTATGCAGGAAATTTTAGCAGTCATTCATGATGCTCGTCAGTTTGGACGCTTAGTTGAGTGTCCTATTTACGCATCCGGACTAGGTCTTGATTTAGTCGATTACTTCGACGATATCGCACGTAAGACTAAACACATTCAATTTAGTCGTTCATGGGCTAAAGATCTTAAAGTTAGACCTCTTCCACGTAAATTAAAGCCAGGGGAAGATCCTAAGCAAAATGCACTCTACATCGTAAGCTCTGGAATGATGGTTGAGAAAACGCCTAGCTATACGCTCGCGTCAGGACTGCTTGGTAATACACACAACACCATTGGGTTTGTTGGATACTGTGATCCTGAGACTCCGGGTGGAAAACTTCTTGCTACAAAGCATGGTGAAACATTCCTATTTGAAGCAGCACACGTAAAAACAAAGATTAAAGCCGCGATTGAGCGCTTTGAATTAAGTGGTCACGCGGATCGCGAAGAGCTCCTAGAATTTGCGGTGCAAACACAGGCTCGCAGTATCGTCTTAACCCACGGCGATCCACCAGCACGTGCTTGGTTCAAAGATAAATTAACGGAGCGTTTACCTCAGGCTAAAATTCTAGACCCAGTGCCTCGCGAGCAATACTTAGTTTAAACTTTGCCACTCAGCGCTTCTAAACGGGCCCGCATTTTCGGGCCACCAGCGACGTAGAAAATACGTCCCATATTTAAGTCGAACTGCTTCATAGGAAGTTGTTCTCCATTAATAAAAGTAACCTCTCCGCCTGCACCACGGCATAGGGCAATGGCAGCAGCGAGATCCCATATTTTTACATTATAATCAACACATCCATCGATTATACCGCATGCCACATACGTTAAATGTAAAGTAGCACTACCTAAACCGCGTATCTTAAAGTTAGATAAAATGCCTTCAGCGTAAGGTACCATTGCCTTATTTGAAGGGCTATGAAATCCAACCAAAGTTTCTATGTGCGGTTCTTTATTACTAACGTGCACTTCATTGTCTCCATCTTTAGTACCAAAGCCAGGTCCACCTGTAACGAGTTTTTTACGACTATAATCATAGACAACTCCATAGGCAGGTTGCCCTGCTTCAAGTAAGCCAAGTGAAATAGCACAATGAGGAATACCTAGTGCAAAGTTATTTGTGCCATCAATAGGATCAAGCACCCAAGCAAAACGTGCCGTAACGGCTATTGGTCCATTATCTTCGGCTAATTCTTCACTGAAATATTGATCTACTGGAAATTGAGCGCTGAGTTCTCTAAAAATATTTTCTGAAATCTTAATATCAATCGCTGTTACTCGAGTGCCATCTTTTTTCCAATGACTCTCTGCACGGCCAAAATGCTGAGATAATAATTCAGTCTGAGCTAATACCGCTTTTTTAGCAGCTTCGATACGCGCAAGTAATTCTGGTGATGCTGTAAAAGTCATGAATTAGTTATACCAACCTTTATATTCGGTCTTGTAAAGATACCGCCTTGTAAAATCCTGTTTTTACTTACGTTTTGAAGCACTTGCTTTTTTCTTAAGAAGAACATTTTTAACGTCTGCCAAACCTAAGGTGTTAATGACATGGTGTTTGGTTAACCAACCCTTGCGCGCAATGCCTACTCCATTTTTGACATACGTTAAGGTCTCGGTTTGGTGGGCATCAGGATTAATGGAACACTTTAAGCCCTTATCGGCTGCTTTCCTCCAAAAACGCCAATCCAAATCAAGCCTCCTTGGATCGGCATTGAGTTCGATAATGACATCATTGGCGATCGCTGCATCTATTACTTTACTTAAATTAATTTTACTAGCTTCGCGCTTTAACAGTAAACGTCCACTTGGGTGTCCAAGCATAGTAACGTAAGGATTTTCAAGAGCCTTGATGGTGCGCTTAGTTGCAATATCTTCTTCTTGAGTGAGTGAACTGTGCACTGAAGCAACCACATAATCGAGTTCCGCAAGTATGCTATCATCAAAATCTAAATCACCATCAGCAAGGATATCGCATTCGCTGCCACTAAAGACATGGCACTTAGACTGACCTGATTTATTGAAAGCACGTATAGCTTCAATTTGCTCTAGTAAGCGATCTACATGTAGGCCATTGGCTTGGAAACTAGATTTTGAATGATCTGCGATTCCAAAATATTCTAGCCCTAAAGCTTCTGCTGCTTTTGCCATTTCACTAAGCGTATTATGTCCATCGGATGCAGTTGTATGATTATGAAATACTCCGCGGATATCACTTAACTGAATTAAGTCCGGCAATTCACCTTTTTCTGCAGCATCTATTTCACCCATTCCTTCTCTGAGTTCAGGAGGGATATAGTTTAACTCTAACACTGCAAACAGCGCTTTTTCATCTCTCACACTACTTGGAATAGTTTTTTGAAGCTTGGCCTGATTTTCACCTTCTACAGCCGTGATGCCCCATTCACTTAAACTCATTCCACGTGCAAGAGCTCTCTGCCTCATTTGCACATTATGATCTTTTGAGCCTGTAAAATGATGAAGTGCAAAAACAAACTGTGCATCAGGCACGATACGTAAATCAGCTTGGAGTCCACTTTCGAAACGTACACTCGCTTTAGTTTCACCCTGAGCAGTCACTTCTTTAACTCCAGGCAGTGTAGTAAACCAAGCTACTATTGGACCTGGTTCATCACTCGCTGCAATAAAATCAAGATCCCCTACAGTTTCAAGTGAACGCCTTAAACTACCAGCTGCCTCTGCACGTTTCACTCCAGGTAAGGCACGTAGGCCTTGTACGATAGGTTCAGCAATCACTGATGCATCCCACCACCAATGCCTCTTACTGTAGGCTTCCCTATTCTTAATTCCCTCTATAATTTTTTGCTGTGACTTTTCTCCAAACCCAGCGAGTTCAGCCACGAGGCCCTGATCACATACTTCTTTTAGGCGTTCGATTGTAGTCACCCCTAATTTCAAATGAATTGTTTTAATTTTCTTTGGTCCAAGTCCAGGGATCTGAAGCATTTCCACTAAACCAGGCTCAATAGAAGCCTTAAGCGTATCAAAAAAAACGAGTTTACCGGTCGCTTTTAATTCTCCGATTTTACTCACCAAGGCCTCACCCAAACCAGGCACAGTGCCTAGCTCATTGGCGGCAACCAATTGCTCAAAGCGCTCATCATCGAGGGCATCAATAATACGAGCACCACTTTGATAAGCCCGTACTTTAAATGGGTTAGAGTCACCCTTTAATTCAAGCAGAACTGCGATATCACTTAAAATATCAGATATATCTTTTTTGGATAATGCCATGGTTTTCTCTTATTTTCCTGTTTTGCAATTCTAGCGTTTCGTGTTCAGGCTCCTTAGGCAAATGCCTTTTGTGTATCACCGAACCGTTCGTTTTGCAGATACAGACGCTGCAGGGGTTGTTTTCTTCGCAAACTACCTAGCCCTATGCCACGAGGCCTACGAAGAGGCACTTTCCCAAGCTGGTGTTGAGCTGGGTAGTTTTTTCAAAGCAAGTGGACTGGTTATTCCAATAGCTAAAAGTGAAGCAAGCTACCTTAGACCGCTACTTCCGGGAGATAAGCTTAAGATCGTGTGTACCCCAGCCTTACTGACAGCAGATTCCTTCGAACTTAAGTTTGATTTATATAAACTAGGCCCACCTGAGAAAATTGCAGCAAAGCTTAGAACCGAGCATGTTTGTATTTCATCAGATACCCGTGGACGTATGCCTCTAGATCCCCTGATCGCCAGCTGGGTAAAAGCGGGTTAAGCAGAAGCAATTCGCTTCCCAAGTTCAGCTCTATTAAGCTTACCTTGAGCGTTGCGGGGCCAGTTCTCGATTGGAATGTACTGCTTGGGTCGTTTAAAAGAAGCAAGTGTGAGCAGATGCTTATCCAACTTAAGCTGATCTAATTCTGTAATTGGCTTAGGATATAAGGCTACAATGCGTTGCCCCCATTCTAAATCAGTCACTCCTAGAACCGCTACATCCTCAAATACGCCACTGGCACGTAAAACGGCTTCAACTTCCAAGGGGTCTACTTTTTTACCTCCAGTAATAATCACGGCATCATGCCTTCCTAATATCGTGAGATTTCCTTCACTGTCTAGCTCGCCTAAATCTTCGGTTACAAAATGCTGATCTAAATTAATTTCGGGATAATAGCCTAAGAAAACAGAACGCGCATCGATTTCTATAAGACCCTGAGCATTGAGACAAATACTTGCATGCGGAAGAGCAGAACCTGAATCCCTGCGTCCTTGTAAAAATTCCTTAGGTCTTAATGCAGTAACCATTGCTGCTGTTTCAGTCATACCATAACTTAAACACAGAGGTAGCTTTAACTCAGCAGCCTGAGTTGCAAGTGCTGGCCAAATCGGGCCACCTCCAATGAAAACACCGTCGAAAAGACGAAGCCACGCTATAATTGTTTCGGCATGAGGAGATGAAAAAATGCGCTGAAGCTGAGTTGGAACAAGCGATAGATACCAACCTTCTTGTGCAGCATCCACTGCACGATTTAATTTAGGTAAGTAACCTGCTTCAATTTCTTTCCAATCCCAGGGAAGATAAGTTCCTCCAGTAATTGCTGTTCTACACCACGCAACAAAACCACTCACGTGATACATAGGAAGTACACCTACCCAGTTCACACGTTTAACTTCGAAGTGCTTACAAAAACCACGTACTGCTACCGCTAAAGTTTGCTCGTCATGTCGTACAAATTTTAACTTACCGCTAGTACCTCCGCTAGCAATCATGAGCCATCCACGTGATGTATCTGAAATTCTATTTTCTGCAGATGCTAAAATGCCTGCGAGTCCCTTTCTTTCGCTTGGGCCCCAGTTTGGATCAATCAAAAACAAAGGACCTGCACCTCTTATAGCATGTGAAAACGCTTTTATGAAAGCTTTAGGATTTGATTCTTCAATCACATGAATCTCTGCAGAATTTTCCTGCACGGTGCAGGTAGGTCCTAAGAGTCTGGCTAGTTCAGCGCGGTCCATAACGCCTCCGGGTTTATGCGTTCCACATCTTTACGCATTAAAAAAGGGTAAGCAATAGGCCCATCAAAAAGCGCATCTTCAAATAGTGGCCAGACTCCGAATCCAAGTGCAAGCGGCTCACCTACCCATCTAAACGCTAAATGCAGTGCTGTTCTTGCACCAACCGCAGTTTCTAAAGCTGATGAAAAAACTACCCGTGCATTGAGATGCGATAATTGATCTACCACATGGTAGGGATCAGCAAATAAAGAAGGCTTTATAACATAAACTCCCTTCCAACCTAAATTGCTCCAAAAACTTACATCATGGGCATGGCAGAGCGATTCATCTAAGGCGATCGCAGTGGGATAATCATTTTGTATATTGAGCAAAATATCCTGCATGCCTCTATAGTTTTTCTCTAAGGGCTGCTCGATAAATTCAATTGGCCTGTCAGCACATACTTTAAGCCAGCGCTCAAGTGTACGTTGATCCCAAGCTCCATTGGCATCTAATCTCAATCTTGAACCTGTAGGTAGTACTGCAAGTAGATCATCAAGAATCGCTATTTCATCTAGAGGATTTAAAACCCCCACCTTCCACTTAAATGTGCGAAAGCCCTGTTCTACTTTAAATGGTGCAATACCAAGTGCAGGAACTGCTGCTGGTAAAAGTGCTGCTACACTTAAACTCTCTGGAATTTGAGTTAGTTTAGCTGTATTTATTTCAGACTTAGCGACTGCTTTAAGACGGTATATTTCCTGAACAGCTGCCCGAAAACCAGATCTTAGACATACAAGGTTAGGATCTATACCTTCAAGAGCCTCTACTGAAACAAAGGTACCTAAGGAAACGCACGCACTCTGGGCTGCTTCAAGACTCTCTGATCCAAAGTCAGTAATCGGGGCTATTTCACCCCATCCTACCAATCCATCTTCGGATTCTAAACGTAAGATAAAACCTTCACGTACAAGCCATTGCCCCCGAGCTGTCCGAATTGGTACACGGAAAGGAAGGTGATATCGGCGATATTCAAATTTTAGGTTCACGAACGTCTCTTTGTATGGTTGCGACTCGTCTTAATATAGCAAGTTCCAGAAAAGCCCCCCTTAAGAAATGTTTTGCCACAGTCTCAAAGCGGTATATTTATATTATGGCAACACATACAAACGTTGCCATGTCTGCCGATTCCGAATTCTATCTACCAGCCTCTGCCTTCTTTAGCGCTAATGCACCCACTGCGCTAACCTTTGACGATGTGTCCTTAGCGACACTGTACTCAGAGATCCTACCTCGAGAAGCAGACCCATCCACGTCGATTTCAGAGAGCCTGAAATTACACATACCGGTTATCTCATCGGATATGGATACCGTGACTGAATCCCGTATGGCTATTGCGATGGCCTTAAACGGTGGCTTAGGCCTTATCCATTACAATATGCCTACGCGTGAGCAGGTTAAAGAAGTTGCTCGTGTGAAGCGCCATATTCATGGCCTCATTCAAGATCCAATTACTGTAGGTCCTGAATCACTCATCGCTGATGTTTTAACGATGGTGGAAAATAAGCGTTTCGCTTTCTCTACATTCCCAGTTGTTAGCGAAAAAGGACTTCTGGTTGGTTTACTCTCAGGAAATGTTCTTAAAGAACGTTACCGCTCAAAGAAGGTGTCTGAGGTTATGACGCCGCGTTCTGAACTCATTACAGAGACAGAAAAAAATGTAGCGAAAGATCCTATTAAATCAGCGGATCAATTCTTTAGCCGCAATACCGGCATTAATAAGATGCTCGTTGTAGATGATAGCGATCGCCTACGTGGTTTAGTTACTGCATCCGATGTTGAACGTATTACCTCGGAAGCAAAATCCCGCCAGAAACCAGCACGCGATTCTGATTTTAGACTCGTTGTGGGTGCGGCTATTTCTCCTCAAAGAAATCCTGACGGCTCTTTAGATAAAGATGCTATTATTGCTACTGTGGGTAATTTGGTTCAAGAGCACGTAGATGCTATCGCTGTTTCTACAGCCCATGGTCATACAAAAAGCGTTGGCGATGTCGTTAAATTTATACGTAGCCAATTTCCTCACTTAACGCTCATTGCTGGAAATGTAACTAGTGCAACCGGTGTAGAATTTCTTTCCGAGTGTGGAGCAGACGCGATTAAAATCGGTCAAGGCCCAGGCTCCATTTGTACAACACGTGTTGTAGCGGGAGTTGGTATTCCACAACTTACGGCACTTTATACAGCAAGTACAGCGACCACTAAAAGACCTGTACGATTACTCGCTGATGGAGGTATTGTAAAATCTGGTGACATCGTAAAAGCACTTACTTTAGGCCACGCTGTTATTTGCGGTGGACTACTCGCAGGATGCAAAGAAGCACCCGGTGAACTGATTGAAATTAGTGGAAAAACGTATAAACAGTACCGCGGTATGGGATCTCTGGCAGCGATGAAAGCCGGAAGCGCTGCACGCTATGGCCATGATAAAGCAGATCGTAATCGTAAATTTGCTGCAGAAGGTATTGAAGCACTTAAAGAAGTCAGTGGCTCTGTGGATGAAGTTCTCTCTACCCTGATCGGCGGAGTCCAAAGTGGCATGGGCTACTTAGGAGCAGCAACCTTAAGTGATCTGCGCAGTAAAGCACGTTACGTGAGAGTCAGTAACGCAGGCCAAAAAGAAGCAGTCCCACATGATGTGATCGAAGTTTCGACACGTAAAAATAGTTAACTAAGCACTGGCTATATAAGAAGCCTAGCTAAGACTTTAACTCTAATGAAACTAGTTTCTTGGAACGTAAACGGCATTCGTGCAGGCCTTAAAAAAGGCCTACTCGAATATATGTTAAGCGCCAAAGCAGATGTGCTGTGCATCCAAGAAACCAAAGCACATCCAGGTGATGTACAGCATGTCGCTTGGCCTAAGGGCTATCAGGTCTTCTACAATAGTGCAGATAAGAAGGGATATAGTGGTACTGCTATTTTTACTCGTCATGAACCGCTCTGCGTAAAAAATGGGATCGGTAAAGAAGAACACGACAAAGAAGGTCGAGTGATCACTCTAGAGTACAAAGAATTTTGGCTAGTGAATGTTTATCAGCCGAATTCTCAGCGAGGGCTAGCACGCGTTGCTTATAGAACAGAAGCCTGGGATCCGGCATTTCTTAAATATATTAAAAAATTAGAGAATAAGGGAAAACCTGTAATCTTCTGTGGTGATTTGAACGTTGCCCACCTTGATATCGATTTAAGCAACCCTAAGGCTAATAAGATGAATGCTGGCTTTACGGAAGCAGAGCGCACGAATTTCACAAAAATTATAGACTCAGGTTTTATCGATACCTTTAGAGCTTTTAATCAAGAACCGGGTAATCATTCCTGGTGGAGTCAATTCAATGACTGCAGAGCTCGTAATATTGGATGGCGAGTAGATTATTTTGTGGCCAGCGAAGCATTGCGTTCGTCACTTAAAAAAGCTTGGATTGAACCTGAAATTATGGGCAGCGACCATTGTCCAGTAGGACTTGAAATCAAATTGGCATGAGTACTTTTAAAGCAGTATTTCAGGGTAATAAGAAACTTACCCTTGCAGTTGCAGAAAGTATTACGTGTGGCCAATTGCAGGCTCGTATCGGTAAACTATCAGGTGCTTCTGAATTCTTTTTAGGTGGCATTACAGCCTACTCGCTGGAGCAAAAAGTAAAACATCTCGGTGTAAACAGAACGATTGCCGAAGCAGTAAATTGCGTCTCAAGTGAGGTAGCTGAAGCTATGGCTGAAGGCGTGTGTAAGCTTTTTGGATCAGACGTGGGTTGTGCCACTACAGGCTACGCAGAACCTTCTGAAGCTAATAAGATCAAAACTCCTTTTGCCTTCTGGGCTGTGGCGCTACGTAAGACAGATGGAAGTTTCGTAACGACACACGGAAGAGTCGACTTACAAGGCAAGGACCGAGCTGGCGCACAACTTGCATGCGCTGAAGCAGCTGAACAGGCTTTACTTACAATTACGGAGCGAGCTTCTGCACTACATTCATGATTGGAAGTACGTCGCTAGGTGGCGTTACCCAATCACTGTAGAGTAATTCAGGGAGTGTGTACTTCGTATTATAAAGTATAAACCCTGCTTCATCATTGCGCGCTACTTGAGCTGCTTTAACTGTAGCTCCTGCATACAAACCTGATTCTTTTACGTAAACTAGAACAGGTGTAGAAATAAGTGGACGATAGTTACGTTCAATATCTGCAGCCTTAGGTCCAATCACAGCTTTAGCATCTACACCAAAGTTAACACGCTGTCTGAAGAGTAACTTTGGAGTTTCGTTATCGGTGATAATGTAAATTGTTTCCACTGTCTTTGCTCCAGCTTGAAGACCAAGACTAGCTTCATTTGCATATAGTAGTGCTGGAACACTCCAACGACCATTTGCTTTCTTTACCATCACTACGCCGTATCCACCCTTAACACCAAAAATAAAACCTGCTTTGAATTGGTTCACAATTACGACAGCTTTAGCACTTTGCCATACTTGATCAGGTATCGCAGTGGTTGAAGCCCCTTGAAAATCTTCAAGAATTGCACGGCATGACTCCACCTCTGTCATCAGTGTAGTACGGTCAGTATCTGCACGGACTGAGGAAATACTAACGCCTACCATTGCGAGCGCCAAAAGTGAAAGAAATGTCTTCATGTGGTGTATGGCTTAGCACGCCAATGGGAGCTTGGAAAGTTCGGAATCAAATCAGTTCCAAATGACTTTTAGAATTAGCTGCCATAAAACATAGCATGTATATATAAGTTGCTATCATACAACATTTTATAATTTTTGTGAGAAATTAGCTATTACCCTGAGGCAACTCTTTACTGAGATCAAATTTTTCGAAGCGTCTACCTAACCACCAAAGCGCAAAAGCTATCTCCCCAACCATTAAAGCTAATAAGGAGCCTGCACCAAATAATACACCTATGATTTTTGCAGCTCCATCAAAGAAAATAAGACTAGCCCACCACTGCGCGGAAATAAAAACAGCAAAACCAAAAATTCCGGCAGGCAGCAGAGCAATTAAAACGGCAAGCATTTGGCCAAAAACAAAAATAAGTCTCTGACCCATTACCTCAATTCCACCACGGCGATTATTAGCAGATAGCGCCAGACCAGGAAAAATAAGCACTGCAGCATTAGGAATCAAAAGTTCAAGGGTACAAATAGGCGGGATCACAAGAATACCTGCAAGAATCGGCGAACTGGCAGTATATATCGAGTGCCAGTGAGTATGCATTGAAATGACAAACATAATTAAACTCATGAAGAGTACCGCACTCATTACAACAACAGGAGTGGCAATTTCACCAAGTACAATCTGCCACCCTTTCATGGGATAAGTTTTTAGCATATCCATATAGATAAGATCTGATCTCAAATCCTGTCTCAAAAGTTGTGGCCCAACAAAAAGAGTTATACTAGCTAGAGATGTTGAGATAATTGTTATCATGCGCATCACATCCTGCGGAGTGCCTACTGAATGATATTCTGAGAGCACAATAAAAACAGTGGGCCCAAGTAAAATCATAATCACTCGAAGATTAAACCAAGACTGAATAGAAATTAAATTTTTCCACAAAAATGCAACCTCAGTACTACCTTGGCCTAAAAGACGGAATGGATCCTTGAATACTTTTTCTTTTACTGAGGCATTGATTGGCGCCTTACCTGAGGCAATAGCGGCACGCACTTCAGTACGCTTCTGCGCAAGAGCAAGTGAGCCTTCTTCAAAGGAAACCTCTTGGGTTAGTATCCATATGTAGAGAACTGTAAGCACACCTAGCGCTAGCGCAAAAGCACTGGAAAATGTCACCCACTGCGCACTAAAATAAGGTGCGACTAAAATCTTAAAAGGAGCTAGAATAAATTGTGTATCTGCTGCTTTCAAAAGCAGATTCGTTTGAAATAATGCTCCACTGATCGGATCTATAAACGTAGGCGTTACAGACGATAACTTAAGATAAGCAGATACAAGATGCTTCATTAATAAGAGAAGCAGTAAACCTGCAAAAATTCGGTAGAGCATTGGCTTTACAGATCGTTGTAACTTACGGGCAATAAACAAGCCACTGCCTATCGTATACAGACTAAAACTAGACAAGAGTATCCACCAACCAAGAGCCTTGAAGATGTTTGCAGAAAAACCTGCCCCAGCATTACCAAACAAGAGGGTCAAAAGTAATGATGAAAATAGAATTTTAAATTGTGTGCTCAAAAGATTAAAATGAATTAATCTTTTACGCGTAAGCGGAGCAGAAAATAAAAACGCAATCTCTGCTTCACTAAATTTTAACCCAGGTTGAGCAGGAGGTGAAATAAGTAACCATGCAGTTTTGAAGAAAATAAGTACAAATAAAATACAGGCCGCTACACCCACGAATTGGTCTCTTGAAAAAGTAACTGGGATTACACCTACATGACGACCAAGTGGAGAGCTTTGAATATCATCAAGATGCCCATTTACCGTCTTAAAAACAGCATAGTACAAGTAAACAATCGCAGCAGCAGCACCCAATAAATACTTAGGTTCCTTCAGGCGTTTAATGAATGCTACAAACTGGTTTCGTGCCGATGTGATCCGTAAATAAAGAAGAGCTCTAAGCATGGCGTTAGTCCTCAACTCCACCTGTTGCCCGCATAAAGATTTCCTCAAGGGAAACATTACTTTCGCCAGCGCTATAACGCGCACTTACTTCTGCTAGAGTTCCGTCAGCAATTTTCTGTCCCTTTTTTAGGATAAGCACGTTTGTACAGACTTCTTCAAGTAAGTGCAGCAAATGCGAACTCAGAATCACAGTAGCACCTGCTTGAGCACGGCGCATAATAGAATCCTTCATCTTTCGAATTCCAAGTGGATCTAGACCTGTAAGCGGTTCGTCGAAAAACATAACCTTAGGAGAATGTAAAAGCCCGCATGCAATTACTAACTTTTGTTTCATCCCACGTGAGAGCTGCCCAGGTAATTTATCGGCCTTATCTAAGATTTCAAGTTCCTGTAATAAGGATATAATTAAGGGCTCTGCATTAACGACTCCATAAATACGCGCTGTAAACGTCATGTGTTGACGAACAGTAAGGTAGTCAAATAAACGAGGTTCATCCGGAAAAAATGCTAATGCTCTTTTAGCTGCGACTGGATCTGTCACAAGATCAACATCGGCTATAGTTACCTGACCAGAGGTAAAAGGTATAATCCCTGCAAGACAGCGTAAGGTTGTAGTCTTCCCTGCTCCGTTAGGCCCCACTAAGCCTAGAACCTCCCCTGGTTTAACACTTAGCGTAAGCCTATTAACTGCAGTATGGCTGCCGTACTGTTTTATAAGATTAGAGACCTCAATCATTACCTAAAGCTATAAGGCCCCATTAAATGGGCCGCAAGCCGGTATAGATTGGCTAAAACACATTGAATATATGCTAAAATTGACCAACACCTCTTGATTTTTATACAGCTATGGTATCATTAGTGCCTTACAGTCTTACTTTATCCAACTTTAAAGCTTATATCTACTATGTCTAACTCAACACCTCAAACTTTCGAATTCCAAGCTGAGATCAAGCAGCTGCTTGATATCGTGATACACTCACTTTACACGGAAAAAGAAATTTTCGTACGTGAACTTGTATCTAATGCTTCTGACGCTGTAGAAAAATTACGTCACACACAACTTACTGAAAAAGATGTTGTTGATAATGATGCTGCACTAGAAATCACACTCACAACCGACGACAAGGAGAAAACCTTAACCCTTCAAGATACGGGTATTGGTATGACCCGTTCTGAACTTGTTGAGAACTTAGGAACAATTGCGCATTCAGGATCTAAAGCGTTCTTAAAAGCCCTTGGCGAAAATGGTCAGAAAAATTCTGGTCTTATCGGCCAATTCGGCGTCGGATTTTACTCTGCTTTCATGGTAGCTAAACGCGTAAGCGTGTATAGCCGCTCATGGCAATCCAACGAACCAGGTCATGTATGGGCAAGTGATGGTTCAGGCAGCTACACAATTGAGGAAGCTTCCGATCTTAAACGTGGTTCAAAAATAGTTATCGAGCTAAAAGACGAGTGCTCAGAATTTAGCCAGGAATGGCGTATCAAAGAAGTCCTTGAGAGATATAGCTCCTTTGTCTCATACCCAGTTATACTAAACGGCAATCGTATCAACACAGTTCAGGCACTGTGGCTTCGTAACAAAGCAGATATTAAAGAAGAGGAATATACAGAATTTTATAAGTTCCAGTCGCACGCTAATGAAGAAGCACGTTTACGCCTTCATTTTAGTGCTGATGCCCCGCTTTCAATTAATGCCTTACTGTTTGTTCCAAAAGAGAATACTGAGAAACTTGGCATTGCTCGCACAGAGCCCTCGGTTGCTTTGTACTGCCGCAAAGTACTCATTGATGCTAAGCCAAAGGATCTCTTACCTGAATGGCTTCGCTTTTTAAAAGGTGTAGTAGACAGCGAAGATCTTCCGCTAAACATCTCCCGTGAAACAATGCAGGACCGCTCACTGCTCGAGAAACTTGGCCGAGTTATTAGCAGACGTTTTCTCAAATTCTTGGAGGATGAAGCAAAGAATCGCCCTGATGCATTTAATGAATTCTATGCTGAATTCGGTGTATTCTTAAAAGAAGGTACAGCCCTTGATTTCTCAAATAAAGAGCAGCTTTCAAAACTACTACGTTTTGAGTCTTCACTGACTGAAAAAGGTAAAACTACATCGCTTGCAGATTACGTATCCCGCATGGGAGCTGAGCAAAAAGAGATTTATTATCTGCTAGGACCAACCCGTGAAGCAGTTGAAGCAGGCCCATACCTAGAAGGTTTCAAAGCGCGTAATATTGAAGTGCTCTACTGTTATGAAGCAGTAGATGAGTTCGTAATGAACAATCTCTACGAATTTGATACAAAGAAACTGCGCTCTGCAGATAACGCTGATGTTAAATTAAGTGATTTAGCTAATCAGTCAGACGATAGATTATCTGAAGCTGATCTTTCTAAATTAACGACATGGTTAAAATCATCCTTAGGCGACCGCGTATCAGAAGTTAAAGCAAGTGATCGCTTAGTGGATTCACCTGCCATGGCTTTGAATGCAGATAAGATGATGACTCCGCATATGCGCCGCATGATGAAAGCGATGAATAAGGAAGAAGCAAATGCACCTGTTAAAGTAAGTTTAGAAATTAATTCTAAGCACCCTCTCATCAAACGCCTTAGCGAAACCTCGATCAGTTCACCAGATAAGGCGCTGCTAGTAGCTGAACAAATCTTAGATAATGCCTTAATCTCAGCAGGACTACTTGAAGATCCTGCAAGTATGGTAAAGCGTCTTTATAAGATATTAGAGTCCGTTTAAAATTTCCTAAGTGTGCTCATTATAAGCACATTAAGGTGATTCTATGTTACGTTTGTGTAAACGGGTGATTTACGACTCGTTTTAAGGAGGTGCTGGCGTAGCCTAGTACCTCCTTTTAGTTAGCACTAGTTGATTATGGTTAAGCGTACTACATCTCTTAAAAAATCTAAGCGTCAATCGCCAGCGGAGACGCAGTATGCGTACTTTAATAGAGAGCTAAGTTGGCTAGCCTTTGATAGACGCGTACTCAACCAAGCTAGAAGCACACGCCACCCCTTACTAGAACGCGTTCGTTTTCTTTCCATTGTAAGTTCAAACCTCGACGAATTTTTTGAGATTCGAGTCGCTGGTTTAATGCAGCAAATGGATTCAGGAATGAAGGATCTTGGACCAGATGGTCTATCTCCACGCGAGCAGTTACGCCGGATTCACTCAGTAGTCGCTTCATTAGTAGAGGACCAGTACAGATGCTGGCAAAACGAACTACTCCCTGCACTGCATAAAAATGGAGTTGAATTTCGCTCCCTTAAAGATCTTACCTCAAACGAACTCAATTGGATTAAGGCCTATTTTAAGGAGCAGATTTATCCTATCCTTACTCCACTCGCCTTAGATCAATCACACCCCTTTCCACAGTTAGGCAACAAAACTCTCAACGTTATTGTTTCTCTCGAGAATCCTGAAGACAGCGAAGCAAGTAAACTAATAGCAATTCTTCCTGTTCCGCGAATTCTTCCTAGGTTAGTCCCTATTTCACCTTCGAAGACTGGTCCAGAGCGCTATATCTTTTTAAGTGAAATTATTAAACTCTGCGCTGAAGAACTATTCCCAGGCTTTAAACTCAAAACTGCCCATGCATTTCGAGTAACTAGAAATAGTGATCTTTACATAGACGACGAAGAATCAGAAAACTTACTTAAAAAAATAGAAGAAGAGTTACGTAATATCCGCCGCGGTGCTGCTGTACGTTTAGAAATTGAAGATGGTGTTGAAGATTCTATTTTCTCAACTCTTTGTAATCATCTTAACTTATCGCACGAATATGTATTTCGCCTAAAAGGCCCAATCAATTTACTGCGTTTACAAAGTCTTGCTGATATCGATCGTCCAGAGCTGAAGTATAAAGCCTTTAGTCCAGTTAATGTCTCAGCATTAAAAGATACTTCTGAAATATTTAATACACTTAGGGAACAAGACGTACTCCTTCATCACCCCTACGATTCATTTACACCTGTTATTGATTTTGTTGAACAAGCTGCAAGGGATCCTCAAGTGTTTGCTATCAAACAAACACTTTACCGTGCAGGTGGAGATTCCCCTATTATCCGAGCTTTAATTGAAGCTTCTCGTAACGGAAAACAAGTGACCGCCTTAGTTGAACTTAAAGCGAGATTTGACGAAGCTAATAATATTCAGTGGGCAAAACAACTCGAAGAAGCAGGTGTTCACGTTGTGTACGGCCTTATAGGACATAAAACCCATTGCAAATTATGTCTAGTTGTACGCCAAGAAGGTAAAGTCATGCGCCACTATGCGCATCTTGGAACTGGAAATTACAATCACCGTACAGCGCGACTTTATACGGATTTAAGTTATTTCACATCAGCATCAGCACTGACGAAAGACATAGGTCAGATGTTTAATGCCCTAACAGGCCTGGGTCGTTCTCCAAGTTTTTCTAAACTTTTAGTAGCTCCTTATAATCTACATAAAAAAATTGCTGGCTTAATTGCTCGTGAAACAGCTAACGCAAAGGCGGGTAAACCTGCACGTATTGTTGCGAAGATGAATGCCCTCGTTGATAAAGCTATGATTGATGCCCTTTACGTTGCATCTGAGGCAGGTGTTAAAATTGATCTCATCATTAGAGGTATCTGTTGTTTAGTGCCCGGCATGCCAGGTTTAAGTGAAAATATCAGTGTTCGCAGTATAGTCGGACGCTTCTTAGAACACGCTCGCATCTTCTATTTTCATAATAGTGGAGCCGAACCTCTGCTTTATGCAGGGTCTGCGGACTGGATGCCACGCAACTTTTTCCGCCGAGTTGAGGTGGTTTTCCCTATTTTAGACCCTCAGATTAAGACTCGAGTGATTAAAGAAATCATTGAACCTGAACTTTCAGACACCCAAAACACCTCTGAATTAAAGCATTCAGGTGCCTATTTGCCTGTCACACCGAGCTCATCAAAGTCTCAATTTTCATCCCAAGAGTACTTTATTAAGTCAGCCCAACTCAAATCTAGGGCGTAAATTATGGCCGTGAAGGGCTGTTTTGCGGCAAGTTAAGGCAGACATAAGCCTAGTAAAATGTGAGCGTATAGTACTGCCTTAATGCTAATTCTACTTAGTCAGCCGTATAAGAGTTAATACAAGTAAAGAGCATTAAGTCTTGCTGTTTTATTCCCTTGGAGAGAACCACATGCTAGCTCTACTTTAGCAGTGTATTAGGCTTAGAGCGTTTACTGGGTGACGCGTTTGAGTTCCTATTGTAAGTTTATAAGTTGTTGATAATTATCATTTTAAATTAATTACAAAGTCTTTAATCTCTACATCTAGACACAAAAAAACCGCTGCGGTTTTAACGCAGCGGTTTTGAAATAATTACTTAGTAGCTGAAACGTGCCCGGAAACGAGCTTTGTCATTTCGAACATGCTTACGGTCTTCTTGCCGTTGAATACTGCCTTTAGAGCATCATCAGCAACGATCATCTTACGATCCTTCTTATCTTGAAGGTTGTGCTTCTTGATATAGTCCCAGAGCTTCTTGGTGAGCTCTGTGCGGGGAAGTGGCTTAGCGCCTACAACTACCGCGAGTTTAGCATCGGGGGTAACCGGTGCCATGAATTTTGCATTTGGTTTACGAGCTGGAGCTTTTTTTGCCATAGTCCATTTGTTCTAGAACTCTTCCCTCTGAAAGCAATGCTTTTCTAGAGGGAAAATAAACTTTTTTCGGAGTGAAAATGATTTACAAATTCATTTTAACCTGTCCGGTCGTCTACTTGAACGAACTGTTTATGCAGGGAAGCATAGGCTCCACTCATTAAAATTAGCTCATCATGTCTGCCTCTTTCAATGATTCGACCTTGATCTAAAACGATTACAAGGTCGGCTTGTCTGATTGTACTTAGCCTATGAGCAACAATAAAACTAGTTCTTCCATCGAGTAATTTCAGAAGTGCTTTTTGCAAACGCTGCTCAGTAATTGCATCAATTGAACTTGTTGCTTCGTCGAGAATTACAAGTCGTGGATTAGCAAGCATCGCTCTACAAAAACAAATTAGCTGCCTTTCTCCAACAGAAAGCCCAGCACCTTTTTCACCGACTTCAGTCATAATTCCTAGCGGAAGATTTTCTAAAATATCAAGGCAGTCAAGTTTACGTGCGGCTTCCTTAACTTGATCAAGCGTAGCATCAGGTACACTAAGTCTTATGTTTTCGAATACTGTACCGCTAAATAAATAGTTTTGCTGATGCACAATGCCCATCTGCTGATGCAGTGACTCTCCTGTAATGGTACGTATCTCGTGACCATCAATTAAAATTTCTCCATCTGTTGGAAGATAGAATTTGGAAACTAAATTAATAATAGACGTTTTTCCACTGCCTGTGTGACCAACCAAGGCTACAGATTGCCCGGGATTTACTTCTAAATTAATTGAATGCAACACTAACCTTGAAGTGTTATAGCCAAACGAAAGGTTTTTAAATTCTACTCTGATTCCTCGATTATGATTAATCTCAGATCCATTTCTTAGATCAGGGATTTTTTTTGCAGAACTCGGTTCCTCCCAATCAGGAACCGCATCCACGACTTGGAATATACGTTCAGCACTAGCCATAGCTACAAGCGCTTGATTATACTGATTTCCTATAATGGTAATGGGTGCAAAAAACTGATTAGCCATTAAGAAAAATTTAATAAGGCTGCCGATATCCATTGACCCATGAAAAACTCGGTACCCACCTACGCAAAGTAAGATCGCTACGAAAAATTGACTGTTGAGTTCTAGTAGCGGAGACAAAATTGCAGAAGAACGTGCAAGCGCTACACTGAACTTAGAATGATCGGAAAGTAAACTTCGAAACAAACCCGCATTCATTTCTTGTCTAACAAAACCCTGCGTGACACGAATACCATTAACAGACTCAGCTAAAGTGGCTGTAACACGACTAAAACTATCCTGCGCAGCACGTGTTAAATGACTAAACTTCATTCTAAAGTGATTATTCACTAGCCACAAAAAGGGTGCCATTAGCGCAACAATGAGAAATAGCTTCCAGTCCCACCACAACATTACAATGGTCGCAAAGATCATTTGGCCAAACTGGATTCCACTTACAAAAGCAACATCCTGAATTCCAACGCGCACTGCTTCAACATCACTAGTTGCACGGCTAAGAATGCGGCCCAACTTCATACGATGAAAAAAACTCATCGGTTGTCTTTGTGCTTTTGAAAAAAGATCAGCTCGTAGTCCATTTACTACCGTTTCACCAATCTCAAGTGCGTAACGCTGACGAAAGTGAAATATACCGTCAGTTAAAATTGCAAGAATAGCGAACGCTAGTGATCCCATCATTACGCCATGTATATCCCCATGTGATATTGGCCCTGCTATCACTAAAGACGTGATCCACACAAGAGCGGGCAATTGAGCAGCCCTAATAATCGAAAGTACTATAAGTATATTTAGCTTTCGTTTTACAGGTTTTGCGTACGTGAAGACACGCTTGATCAAACTCCATTCTAAAGGTTTAAGAAAATCAGCTTCGTCGTCTTCATCGCGCAAACGGTAAACGAGCATGCGCTTAGAATCTAAAGGATCTTTAGCGCTCATGGCTTTTCTGTAGGCGTTAATCGATTCGCGTCGACAAGTTGTAGATTAGCCACGTGCAGATAAGGACCTGGCACTTGCATGAGTTCAGCATGAGTACCCCGCTGCACAATACGGCCATTCTCCATCACAATAATAAAGTCAGCTCGTCTTAAGGTACTAAGCCTGTGCGCTACAATAAAAGTCGTTCGACCAATCATAGCTTGATCCAGTGCTTCAAATATTTCGTGCTCCGTTTCACTATCTACTGCTGCTGTAGGATCATCTAAGAGCAGGATTGCTGGCTCCAAAAGAACTGCGCGTGCTATTGCGAGGCGCTGTCTTTGGCCTCCAGATAGCGTATTGCCACTCTCTCCTAAAATTGTCGAATACCCCTTAGGTAGTGCCATGATAAAATCATGCGCAGCTGCTATACGGGCAGCTTGCTCAATTTGCTTCTGGGTAGCATCGGGATGCCCAAAAGCGATGTTCGCTGCAATTGTATTTGAGAATAAGAAACTTTCCTGAAAAACGAGCCCGATATTTCGCCTTAAATCATCTAAATTTATATCCCTTACATCAATAGAATCCACAAGCAGTCGCCCCTGTGTTACGTCATAGAATCGAGGGATGAGTCCCATGAGGACACTTTTACCTGCTCCTGTAGCTCCTAAAATTGCGACGCACTGTCCTGGCTTAGCTTCAAGATTAATATTATGCACAAGCGTTTCTCTAGGCGGTGGATAACCAAAAGAGACATTCTCAAATTGCACATGTCCATTTAACTTTGGCTTACGAATCGCATGTGGAGAACTCTTAACTTCAATAGGTGCATCTAGAATTTCAAATACGCGGCGTGCTCCAATAAGTGATTGTTGAATCGAATTAACAATCACCGCAACGTTGTTTACCTGTCCCGAGAATTGATCTAAAAGTCCTGCAAAAACAACAAGCCCCGCACCTAAGGGGAGTTGATTATTTACCACTAACCAACCGCCGTAGGAAAGAAGAACAAGTGTATTAATGCGTGTTAAGAAACCAATCGAGGGAGAGAAAAGGCTGACCTGCCAAAAGATATTTTTTTGTTGGTCATAGACTGCCTGATTAGCAGCATTAAACTTTGCATAGTCTTCTTTCTCACGACCAAAACCCTTAGTGACAGCTATTCCTTGAATACTTTCGGAGAGAACCTGCACCATCTTCTCAACTAAGATTCGATTCTTCGCATACTCAGGCTGGATTTTGCGTGAGAAACGAGCAGCCATTAGCCACAAAACAGGTGTCGTAGCTAAACAAGCTATGGTAAGACTCGGACTTAAACTCGCCATGTACACCACATACACGGTTAACGAAATCACCATAATGAGACTCTGGATTAGAACTTGATCCACAAACATACGCACCGCCTGCACATCGCTTGTGACTCGTGTAATAATAGAGCCCGTTGTATTCGCATCAAAAAACCTGAAGCTTAGACGCTGCAAGCGATCATAAACTTCACCTCGTAAATCAACGACTAATTTTTGCTGTACTAGTATATTAACCGATACGGCATATACATAATTAAGCACTGCGCGGCATACTGCCATTGCAAGAATAAGCCCTGAAATAAGAAGAAGCACATGCAGCCATGGCCACTGCTCAGGCAGCGCAAGATGTAATCGATTAACAGAAAGCGGCGTGTGCTGAACTTTATGGCGCATATAGTCTATGCCAACGCCCGTTAAACTAAGTCCTACAAGCCCCATGGATAACAGGACAAGTTGAATAAGTAGTACACGAAAACAGTGCAGCCGGTAGCGCCATGCTAAACCAAATAAACGTACAACAAGCTTCCAGTTGGAAGCATCAATAATTGCACGTGTTGGTGTAGGCTCAGGCATGAAAGTAAAAAGCCTAGACTATCGCTGCTGCTCTGAAAGAGGAAAATGAATTCTACTTAATTCACTCAATTGCGCTGTTGCGGCATTTGCAACTGCTGCTCACGTAGCTGCCTACGGCGAGTGATCTCTTCTGTAATTGCCTGCAGGCGGCGTTGTTCATCCTTTTGCGTGGGATTAAGAACCACCCGGGTAAGAGCTGGAGAAGCACCAACAGAGGTAGAAGTTGATGTTACTTTACCTTCACTCATTGCTAGCGTTACTCTCCTGCCTTGCTGAACGAGTACTACTATTCCAGCCTTTGGATTAGCTGACTCTATCATGAATGCATCATTAGGCTGCTTTTCAGAAAGCCATATACTGCGTTTTGCACCAGGATCATAAATGCAATAGCGTGTACCGTAAGAAGTAGTCAAAAGACCGCGTAATTGTAGCGAATCAGGGTCTGTCTGAGTGTCCTTTGAAATATCACTACCATTAGGCAAAAAGGGAGATGTTTTCTCAGGAGCTGCCTGTCCAAGCAAGCTACTGCATAAACAAGTAAACACTATAAATATGCTACTCCTAATCATATCAAAATAGGCATGTATCGATCACTGCTGTGCTTTAGAGCGTTTCGTCCGTTTAGATGGTTTAGGCGTAGTCCCAGGCTGCTGTTGATCTGCACTTGCAGCAGGATCTGGATTTTTTAGCGCATTACCAATACCTAGTGAAAGCGACTGTTCTCTCTCTTGCTGCTTTCTACGGACAATATCAGCAATAGCTTTAAGCTTAAGCTGCTGTTCAGGCGTGAGTGGTTCACGTTGTCTATTTTTAACACTGATAGATGCAGTCGAGACATGATTATTCTGAATTTCTAAAGTTACTTTTCTACCTTGTTGATCAAGAGTCACTGTTCCATGGCTCGAGTCAGCTGAAGCTAAGACAAATCCTTCTCCAGGCTGATTTACTGCGAGCCAGACACTACTCTTTTTAGCAGGGTCATAGATACAATATTTTGTCAGAGACCCGAGATTCATGATACCACGCAGCTGAAGCGAATTAGGATCCGTTTGTCCTGGAGCACTAGACGTTGGTAATCCCGCAGGTAAAAACGGAGAACTAACTTGGTTATCTTGAGCATGCGTGGGCAAAGCTGTGCAAAGCACAGAAGCAATAAGCCAGAAAGGTAACCGTTTGAGGTGCATTATGGACAAGTAACTAAGGTACGATGCAAGACGTGGCTCAATCGGTCAAGTTGCGTGCGTTTTCAATTGAAGCGCTTTTGGGATCACAAAAGTTACCCTTCGGCTAAAAAGAGCTCTCCTGACTAATGCAAAACCATCATAACCTAAGTCTCTAATTGGACGCGGCCAAAACCTTATACCCAGTGCCACAATTTTTCCGCCTTTACTGCAACACTCCAAGGCCGCAATTACTGCACTGCTTTTAAGAAGAGCTTCGGACTTCCCTGTGATAGGATTTTCTCTAACTAAAACAACGGAAGTTGTGCCTGTATAATCAAGGCCCTTAAAATTCATATACTCTTTATATTCAATATCTTGCAGCATACCATACTTAATTCTATTTGTTCGATCAAAGCGTATGATCAAGCGTACACAAAATTGACATAATCCACACTCCCCATCAAAAAAAAGTGCGTAATCTGTAGGCTTAAAATTCATCGATTCAGTTGTACTTTTTATGCCTAAAAGGCTCAATGTGATAGCTTAGCGGATAATAAAATAATGTGCAAATTTCTAGATCGGTGTTTCAATTATAGTTAAATGAAATTCGATTTCGAAAGCGTTCCAGAACGCCTAGGCACAGATTCTCAGAAATGGCAGAAATACGCTGGACGCGATATTATTCCATTGTGGGTAGCAGATATGGATTTTCAGGCTCCACCTGTGGTAATAGAGGCACTTCATAAACGGATTAACCACGGCATATTTGGCTATGCAAAACCAACAGCCTCTACAAACGAAGCTATTGTTACTGCAATGCAGTCACGCTACGGATGGCAAATTGATGCAAGTTGGATTGTTTGGCTACCTGGCTTAGTATGTGGCCTTAATGTTATGGCGCGGGCGTATGCCGCCGATTCCGAGGAAGTGCTAAGCTTAACACCTGTTTATCCCCCATTCACAACTGGACCGAAGTTTCAAAACAGGGTCGCACTACCGGTACCTCTAGTACTCAAAAATCCGGGCACACAAGGTAGGTGGATGATTGATTGGGAAGCACTGGAAAAAGCAGTCTCTGCAAAAACAAAAGTGTTCTATTTCTGTAGCCCTCATAATCCAATCGCTCAAATCTGGAATAAAACTGAACTCACAGATCTGGTAGCATTCTGCGCAAAGCATAAGCTTACCCTTTGTTCAGATGACATTCACTGTGACCTCATTCTTGATCCAAGTCACAAACACATACCTGTGGCATCTCTTTCAAGCGAGGCTGCCGACTTGACCGTAACTTTCATGGCTCCAAGTAAAACTTACAATATACCTGGATTTGGAACTTCATTTGCAATTATCTCTAATCCTGCTCTTAGAACAACATTCATCAAAGCAACTGCAGGTATCGTTGCTGAAGTAACTGCCTTGGGCTACACTGCCTGCGAAACAGCTTACAGAGAGGGTGAAAGTTGGCGCTTAGCTATGCTTAGTGCCTTACGCAAAAACAGGGATTTGATTGTATCATTTCTAAAAGAAGAAATTCCTCAAATTCATATCGAAGCACCTATTGAAGCAACATACCTTGCTTGGCTAAACGTAGAAAAACTTAAACTCGATAATCCTGTAGCTTATTTCGAGTCACATGGCGTGGGGTTTAGTGATGGAGCTCCCTTTGGTGAAAAAGCTGGAAAACATGTTCGCCTCAATTTTGGTTGTCCTGAAAAAACGCTCGTCCAAGCACTACACCGCATGAAGGCGGCTGTGACGGCACTACCGAAGACATAAATCAAAGCCTGCTTTTACTCGCCAAAATAAACCTTTTAAACTAACTTTATCTTTACATGAATAAGGACGCTGTACTCTCTAAAATCAAAACCGAGAAAGTCGTAGCACTCATACGCGCCGACAGTCCAGATGGACTACTAGACTGCGCAAAGGCACTTGCCGATGGAGGTCTCACAAGTATTGAACTTACGATGACTACACCAGGTGCAATCCGCATGCTAGAAAAAGCAACCGCTGAATTACCTCACTTCCTATTTGGTCTTGGTACTGTACTTGATGCAGATACCGCACGTGCAGGTATTCTAGCTGGTGCTCGGTTTCTGGTCACCCCAGCACTTCGTCCCGATGTTATTGCAACTGCAAAGCGCTATAGCGTTCCTGTTTTTTGCGGTGCACTTACACCCACTGAAATCTTGAGTGCGTGGGAATTGGGTGCAGATGCTGTGAAAGTATTTCCTGCAGAATTTTTTGGGCCAGCTTACATTAAATCAATTAAAGCTCCATTCCCACATATCGATCTAGTGCCTACAGGCGGAGTAACTCCAGATAATGTCGGTGAATTTTTAAAGGCAGGTGCAACAGCGACTGCTGCTGGAAGCTCCTTAGTTGATGCAAAGTCACTAAAAGAGAAAAACTGGCAAGTGATTACAGCACGGGCAAAAGCATTCGTAGCTGCAGTTGCAGCCGCTAGGTAAGCGCTACAAAGAGTACAACAAACCTAGAAACACGTTATGTTGTTTCTAGGTACTTTGCGATATCAGGTATTTCCTTAACGCGTCTACCACCCAGTAAGCGAGTGAAGTACGGATCTTCAGCAAGCACCATTTCCACTTCTTCTTCATCGCCGTCTTCAATTTCTTCATCTTCCTCATCGTCTTCCGTTTGCCCTGACACAACCCAGACGTCTTCAGCTTCGAAGGTTTGAGAAATACGAAGAGCAAGTGGCTCTAAGATAAGTGCTGTATTTTTTACGCGAGAAGATTTTACAAATTCAAATAAACACGGGTAAGCCTGATCCTTGTAACGTGCCTGGAAGTCACTCATCCATTTATTAGCAACGCCTTCGCGTTTGTTCATAAGGACGACATCCGAGAAATGAATACAAGCGTCATACCACATGAGTAGCGCTGGATTTTTCTCAGCTAAGCTACTGTTCACGATCGTGAAGATACGAGCTAACTCAAGTGACTGTGCAAGAATCCAAAGCTTAAAAGCTTCAATTTGATCTATAGGATTTAGTTTACCGTCAGAAAGAAAATAAACGACCTGAGTTCCCTTGGGAACGGGCGCAATAATATTACCCTCCCACCACTTCCAGTGCTGAACTAAACCTAACTTCGTATCCGATGGGTCTGCTTTTTCTGATTCTGACACATACACTAAAGGCCTATCCTCAGTACCATAGGAGTCTTCAATTATATTCGCTAAGATTTCACGACGCCCAGAATTTGCAGCGCCTAGAATAAGATACACGATAGGTTTTTCAGACGACATAGACTATACAGTTACCAAAAACTTTTGTACGTAAGCTCTAGAAATAAATTATACTCCAATTAGAGTTTAAAACTCTTTGTTTGTGCACTCTGTCTCATCCAATGGTCTACAAGTACAAGTGCTGCCATTGCTTCTACGATCGGTACAGCTCGAGGAAGTACACATGGATCATGTCTACCACGACCTGTGAGTTCAGTAGGTAAACCTTGTTTATCTACAGTTTGTTGGGACTGCATAATTGTTGCAGTTGGCTTGAAAGCTACGTTGAAGTAAATTTCTTCTCCGTTACTGATACCACCTTGAATACCTCCCGAGCGATTAGTTACCGTATGTACTTTGCCGTCTTTTACATTAAATGCATCGTTGTGCTCAGAGCCTTTAAGTTTTGTTCCTGCAAAACCACTCCCCACTTCAAAGCCTTTTGTAGCTGGTAAAGATAACATCGCCTTTGCAAGGTCGGCCTCAAGCCTGTCAAATACAGGTTCACCAAGTCCTGCTGGGATACCCTGTATACGGCACTGAATAATACCTCCAAGTGAATCTCCTTCAGAACGTGCAGTCTTAATAAGCTCTATCATACGCGCAGCCGTTTCTGGATGTGGGCACCTTACCGCAGAAGCTTCCACTTCAGCTAAACTTGGAAAATGCATTAATACAGGAGCTGCAAGCGTATGCACAGATTGCACAAAAGCTCTAATTTCAACGGAAGCTGCCTGCTTTAAAATTTTTTTTGCTAAAACACCTGCTGCTACGCGGCCAATGGTTTCACGTGCTGAACTACGACCACCTCCACGATGATCTCTAATGCCATATTTTTCCTGATAACTATAGTCGGCATGCGAAGGGCGAAATTTGTCGCGCATTTCATCGTATGCATTTGAGCGAGCATCGGCATTATGCACGACAAGACTGATCGGGGCACCGGTTGTAAGGCCTTCAAATACGCCAGAAAGTATTTCAACTCGGTCCTCTTCTTTGCGAGGTGTGACTATTTCGCTTTGGCCAGGACGACGACGATCGAGTTCTACTTGAATTTCCTCAACTGTAATAGCCAAGCGCGGAGGACACCCATCAATAACAACACCTACAGCAGGACCATGGCTTTCGCCCCAGGTTGATATGGTGAATAGCTTTCCGAAGCTGTTAGGCATGAAGTAAGTTAAGAAAAAGGTGGAATGAAATGAAAAGTAGAAACCAATTAAGCCTATACTTTTACCACTAACAAGACCCAGTACAGGACAATAACAAGGCAGAGGCAAATAGCTTATAGCGGTGGTCAATTAACTGCAAAAAGACGTTTTAGAATTTATGCGCTAATAAATAGGCTATTTTTACGTAAAATAGCCTATTTATTGCCCAAAAACACTGATTTTACCTCAAAAAAGGCCTAAAAACACTGAATTATGCCTCAATTTGAGTTAATTTACTAAATCTCTTACAACTTAGTCTTTCGTTTTACTATATTACGCAGGATATTCGCTGAGTTGGGGCAACCTTCCTAGCACTCGGCCGTCTTGCACAACACCTTTACAACGTTTAGGTTTTGCCCTCTTCTCAAATCGTATTTGCCGCTCCTTTATTGATGCCCCTTTTAAACGCATGATCCCTCGCTCTTTTAGCATCTATTTTACTGCCTCAGTGCTTGCCACAGCACCACTTTTAAGCGGGCAAACACCAAATACGCTGTATCCTACAACACCACGTAAACCTGTGGTTGTGCGTACTCAGCAGGATACTACAGCAGACGAGTTCGTGGACTTCAAACTACATGGAGGAGATATCGATGCAGTACTTGATGCTTTGGAGGCCTTTACTGGTAGATCAGTTATTAGGCCCGGAACTCTTCCTGTAATGCCAGGAGGTTACACAATCGATCTTCATCATTTGAAGAAATCAGATGCAATTGTTGCACTCGAAACACTTTTGACTCTAAACCAATTAGGCGTTTCTCCTCTAGGTGAGCAGTTCTTAAAAGTAGTTCCTTTATCAACAGTTAAAGGGGAAGCACCTCAGTACATTAAAGATTCTACCTTGGAGCTAGCTGCAAGTAACCAGATTGCGACTAAACTTTTTCAACCTAAGTTCTTACGCGTTACTGAACTCTTTGGTGCCACTCTTCAAGGCATGTTATCGGCAGGCGTAGGCGGCGGTGTAGTGATCTTAGATAAAGCAAATGCAGCTCTTGTCACAGACACTATAGCAAATCTACAGCGTCTTGAAATTTTAGTGACTGCTGTAGATCAGCCTAATGGTGGCAATGTCCCTAAGTTTTATACATTACAAAATGCTAAAGCCAGTGACCTTGTAACAAAAATACATGCTCTTCTTTCAGGCCCAGCAGCAGCTAAACTAAGTACAACAACAGTCTATAGCGCAGATGATCGCACCAATCAGATCATAGTAATTTGCGATTCTCGTGAAATACCTTTCTTTGATGATCTTATTACCAAGCTTGATGGAAAAGCAGATCCGAACACACGTACGGAAGTAATTAATTTAAAGCACGCAAACGCTAAAGATATTGGAACAACACTTTCTGCACTTATTAGCGGTGAACAAAGCGCAGCTCAAAAACTAAGCAGTCAATCCGTTCGTCCTGGTGAAATTGCACCACAAACGCCAGCAGTAGGTCCAAACGGACTACCTGTTGCGAATGCTGCCAATCACGCAACTGTGAACAGTGCAGCCGGCGGCTCTTCAACAAATGAATTCAGCAGTCTGATGACTATAGTTCCTGATGATCGTAGCAACTCGATCGTTGTTTCAGGTACCCTAGATGATATCCGGCTTATGCATGAATTAATTGATAAACTTGATGCTCCCCTGCCACAAGTTCGCATCGAAGTAATTATTGCTGAAGTTGATTTAACTGATACCGATCAAAGTGGTCTCACTGCACTTGGCTTAACTGTTGGCACTAAGGCTAATGGAGTTACATCGGCTAGCAATTTCACAGGCAGTATTGCAGGATGGGATTTCAGCAGCGGTGTAGTCAGTCCCCTTGCTTTTCAATCGGTGATGAATGCAACATCTGCAGGAAGTAAGAATCTCGTACATATTCTATCTTCTCCAGTAATTGTTACTGCGCACGGCAAACAAGCTGAAGTCACTTCCGGTCAACAAGTCCCTATTAGTTCATCAACAACTTCGACTCCTGTATCTGGAGCAAGTTCTGGATTCGCAACTACGGGTACAACAAGCTATCAAAAAATTGCTATAGATTTAAAAGTTACTCCGCTCATTGGTGATAACGGAGACGTACAACTTACCATAGATCAAAAAGTTGATGATATCTTAGGTAATGCAAATTTAAATGGAAACAGCACTCCTATCATCAGTGACCGTGAAGCAAATTCCTATGTTACAGTTAAAAACGGCGATATGATTGTTTTAGGTGGCTTACAACGTACATCTAAATCTGTAGACCGTAATAAAATCGGCTTCCTTTACGAAATTCCTATCATCAGTCAGCTGTTAGGCGGAAATACTACGACTCTGACTCGCACTGAACTTTTATTCTTTATACGTCCAACGATCATTACACCGAATAATTCTACTCCGGACACACTCAAGCATATCAATCAGATGAGTAATGGTCATGATATTCAGCAATATCTGAAAGATCCTACGCCTAAGCCAGACTCAAAGGTAAAAGACGTTATCGATCGTTTTAAGAACGATTAATCCATGGCTGCACTAATAGAGGATACTCTGCCAGCAGCACTGGCGTCGCGTCTTAACGATGAGCAACGCCAAGCGTTTACTGATGCACCACGAGGAGGGAAGCTTACAGCACTTGCCATAGCACTAGCTAAATCAGAAGCAGATTTACTGACTGAAATTGCCGGTCTTGTTAAACTTGATATCGCATTAAATCTGGAAACCGATCCAGATGCGCGCGGTATTCTACCTGCACGCTTGGTGCATGAATTTCAGATCATTCCAATTAAGAAATTAGATCCAAGTGACTCAAGTCGCCAAGGAACTGAAAAATTAGATGCAGCTGAACTTGCATTAAAGCCACTTCATCTCGCGAGTGCTTGGATACCCGACAACTCCATGGATGATTGGATGCGTACCTTTACAACGCGTCCCCTTGTATGGCACCTTGCAGTAGCAGAGAGAGTTCACCAACTGATCATCGAAAACTTTGGTGTTGGTTCTGGCTCGTTAGAAGATAGCGATGACGGCTACATAGCCCCTGAAGAGCAACATCAAGCAGAAGAAGTGGTTGATGAAGATGCTGCTGTGGTTCGCTTCGTTACTGATGTAATTAGCCAAGCTGTTAACGACCAAGCTACGGATATACATTTCGAGCCTCAAGAAGGCCAATTAAGGATTCGTTACCGTGTAGATGGACTTTTAGTTCCAGTACCTCTACCTGAAAATTTAATTCGTTTTCAAGATGCTATTATTTCACGCCTAAAAATCATGGCGCGTCTTAATATTTCAGAAAAACGCTTACCTCAAGATGGCCGTATTAATTTCAAAGGTGCTGGCACAACCTTAGATATCCGTGTTTCTACGATTCCTACAATTTACGCTGAATCTGTTTCTCTTCGTTTACTTAATAAGAAAAAAGAAGCGTATACGATGGATAAAATCGGTATGAGTCCTGAAGAACAGGCTCAGATTGTTAACGTGCTAGATTATCCACACGGAATTATTTTAGTCACAGGACCTACCGGTTCGGGTAAGAGTACTTCGCTGAACGCTTTTCTGCGTAAAATTAACGCAACTGATCTTCGTATTATTACAATTGAAGATCCAATAGAGTACGAAGTGCCCGGTGTTGTTCAAATGCAAGTAAGACCTGAAATTGGCCTTACCTTTGCTGATGCTTTAAGACATGTACTGCGGCAAGATCCTGACGTCATCATGGTCGGTGAAATTCGTGACCGTGATACTGCAGAAATCGCAATTCGTGCATCTCTTACAGGTCACTTAGTTTTCTCAACACTGCATACCAACGACGCACCTGGTGCTATCACGCGCTTGGTAGATATGGGAATAGAGCCTTTCTTAGTCGCCTCTGCAATTGAGCTAGTCATTGCTCAACGTCTCGTAAGACGACTTTGCGGTGAGTGTGCTGGAAGTGCACCTATTAATAAAATTAAGCTCAAGGAGTCACTAGCCATCTTAGGCTGTGATGAAGCTGAAGCTGACTTAATTACGGCACTCAAAACTCCTGTTGGCTGTGACCGCTGCCGTAATACAGGCTACCGTGGACGTATTGGCCTATTCGAAATTTTTAGATTAAACGACGATCTTCATGAGCTTGTCTTAAAACGTGAGAGTACCCGCACCTTGGCTGACGCAGCACGTAAACAAGGCATGCGTACATTAGGTCAAAGTGGATGGGAAAAAGTAAAAGCTGGCGCAACTACACTCGATGAAGTGTTACGCGTCATCACTGTTTCAGATAAGTAATATGGCACGTTTTACTTATTCTGCGAAAGACCAAGCTGGCTTAGCTCGTAGGGGCGATATTGATGCACCAAGTCGTCGTGATGCTATGCGCATGCTTAGTTCACGCGGGCTTCAAGTATCTACAATCACTGAATCAGCAGCTGATAATGCAAAAGATAAGCAGCCTAAGAAACAAACCGGGAAAAGTACACCCACCTCAACAAAGCCTGGATTCTTTGATTTAAAATTTTCATCAAGTAGTGATTCTACCCCACGCAGTAACGAACGCTTACCTTTTCTTGAATCACTATTCGACCTAACCTCGAGTGGTCTTTCAGCGGGTGAAGCAGTACGTTTACTTTCATTACGTATTAAAGAGCCCCGCCTTAAAGAACTCAGCAACGGTTTATGGAATAGGATCAGTGAGGGTGCTCCGCTTTCACGCGCTATGGGTGACTTTCCTGCAGTCTTCGATGAAGCTACGCTTAATCTTATTCAAGCAGGTGAAGCCACGGGATCTCTCAACGACACCGTTTCACGCATTATTGCTCACTTAACCGAGCAAAAAGAATTACGCCGCCAATTACTTACTGCACTCGCTTACCCCGTATTCATGGTGTTTGTTGCCTTTGGTGTAATTCTTTTCTTTCTGTTCTTTTTACTACCACGACTACAATCACTTCTAGATTCGCTCGGTGGATCAATGCCTGTTTCTACAAAAATATTGATTGGCTTTTCTACCTTTGCCCTACACTACGGCGTATTTATAATCCTAGCTGGTATTTTATTTATGGCTAGTTTCTGGAAATGGCGTGCTACCGATGCAGGACGTGTAGCTACTGACGGCTGGATGTTAAACATCCCCTTAATAGGACCTTTTTCAGTTTCACAAACAGTACTCTCTTTTAGTCAGACTTTGTACGTTCTTTTAGAAAACGGGATTACTGCTTCAGAAGCTTTAAAGATGACAGAACGCCAAATCTCAAATCGCGTTCACAGGGCAAAGTTCAAAGAGGCAACTGCACGCGTACTTGAAGGTGAAGCACTATCGATGGCAATCGGGAGAACAAAATGTTTTCCTGACTTAGTGCTGGATCGTCTAGCAGTGGGCGAAAATACAGGAAATATAGTTCCTAGTTTACGAGAAATCGCCAAGGCCTATCAAAAAATCATTTCTAACCAGCTCAGCATGTTCACTAGCGTAATAGCTAGTGCAGTGCTAATGGGAGTATTCGTCTTTGTTGGTTTTATCGCATTTGCGATCGTTAGTGCTGTATTCCAAGTAAGCGCGAGCTTTAAGATGTAACAGTAAGTTAACTTTTTCTGGAGTGCTTAGAATTAAGGCACTTCGTACACTTCGATCATTGTTACACCAGTACTTCCAGAAGCACTATTGGCCTGAACAGTGTAGGATCCTGGCGCAAGTGTCATAACTACCGCTGAATCTTTACTGCTAGTATTCATAAACTGAAATGCTCCAGTAGCTGTATTCGCAGCAGTAATAGAGGCATCGCCTAACCAACTCGAATTTGTAGCGATTATGGTAGATCCTGTATACACAGTAAGCTGCGGATCAGGCATTGTACCCACAACTCCATATGAAGCTAACGTTGGACCAGAAGCTCTGATTAATACGGATTTAGATGTAGCACCACTAATAGCAAAACCAGCTGTAAGCATTCCAGCAGCTGGTACTTGTTGCATACAGGATAAATTAATAAGTCTTGGGGATGCACTTGTGTAGCTAGATGTGTTATCATACACCTCAGCTAGAGCATTACCTATACCTGTTCCATTGCCTGCAACTTGAATAGTATACCCACCACTTGGTAAAGTTTGAACGACAGCAGCATCAAGACTTGTAGTAGGCGATAAAGCGAAAGCACCCGTCGCACTATTTGCTGCATTAACTGAGGTGATATTAGCAGAGGTTGATCCCCAATTGTCATTCGTAGCAATAACGCTACTGCCTTGAAATATCGTGAGTTTAGGATCGGCTAATACATTAGATACACCAAACGTAGAAAGCGCCGGCCCAGTTGCCCTAATTAGCAATTGCTCAGAGCCAGTCGTTGCTAATCCACCGTTAACAAAACCGATTGTCAATAATTGAGACCCAGGACCATCCATCGTTAAAACAGAGAGATTTACAAGCCTCCCAGGATTGGATGATGAAACAAGTGTAAGTATAGCAGGTTGTGTTGTTACAGAACCAGATGAGTTTGTAATTACGCAAGTATAGGTTCCAGCTTTTGAACTACTCGCTGCTTGGATTAAATAGGTTGCTGCAGTAGCACCTACGATTGGAACACCATTAAACTGCCACTGATAAGAAGCTCCTAAAGGCGAAGTAATTGAAGTAGAGAAAACAACGGTACTTCCTGTAGCGATTGTCTGAGAGGAAGGATTAGTTGTTACCTTAGGCATGGTAGACACGAGACTTAAAACAGCAGGTGTACTCGTAGCGATTCCAGCAAGATTAGATACAATACAAACATACGTACCCATATTTGCAGCCGTGACCGAATTCAGTGTAAGTGTTGATGAAGTAGCTCCAAAAATATTTACCCCATTAAACTGCCACTGATAGTTGACTGATACAGGGCCACTCACAGCTACAGATAAACTGACATTAGAGCCTACACTCACAGACTGTGAAGCGGGAGGAGAGGCGCTTATTACAGGCTGCCCTTCAACAACCACTACTGCTGGTGATGATGTAACTGTACCACCTGCATTTGTAACATTGCAAGTGTATGTACCCGCGTTAGCTACAGTCACAGGTGATAAACTATAGAGTGATTGAGTAGCGCCATTAATATTAACGCCATTAAATTTCCATTGATATGTAGTCGCAGCAGCTCCACTAACCGAAACCGCTAAACTCAGCGAAGAGCCAACCGTAATTGTTTGAGTTGAAGGTGGTGAAGAAACAATGACTGGAGCAACCACAGGTCCAGGATTTACAGTTACTGTGTAGCTTTTTGCATTAGTGGATAGACCCGTACCCCCGGGGTACCAATACGCAATCATTGTGAAAGTATAAATTCCTGCAGTAGTCGGAGTCCCTTGCAGGTAAGCTGCTCCGTTTGATGAAACTACATTGATTACACCAGGGCCTGTAAGTGTAGAAAAATTCATACCAGGAGGAATATTACCACTCTCAATTCTCCAGGAAGATGGATCTGCTATTGTACCTGAGACTGTAAATACAGCTCCATTAGAGGGTACCCCAACAGTAGCTGTAAGTGAGGACGGACTGGAATTAATTCCAGAAGCACCCACAAGCGTATGCACTGATCCAAGTGAAGCTACTGCGACAAACGCAGACTTTAGAATTGATGTCGCAGGAAAGGAAGGTACTGCCTCATCTCCAAGTGATATAAGATTAAGCACTGGAGTCTTTTGCAGAAACATCACAAGAAACGTAACCGGCAAATTTAGCCATGGCAGACGAGTACGCAAAGACGCAAACAATTTGAATATTGTCATATTGGCAGCTAAATTATCAGTCTTCAATAGACAGGCTTATCTGGGGTTATATCCAAGGATTAAATATAAATAAAAAGTTTCTTCTGGAAGTTAAAGCATATATTTCTAGATACTACCCCTAGTTTATTACCCATCTAATTTTGTTTTGCTTTCTATACTAGTGATTTAGATCGAATCTCACAAACCATGCGTTTATCTAAAGCCTCCCGTTTGTCTCCTTATTTGGTAGCCGGATTGATAAGCGTGATACAGCTGCGGGACGTACGTGCGGAGAATAGCCTTGATTACCAATATGCTAAGTATGTCGATTTCGGAGGAAGGATCGGAGTCGAGACTCAGTCAGCTCTTATCAATCAAGACTTTGGTACAGATATGCACTTTAAGTTAGGAGGTGTTGTGGATACGATTGCAGGCGCAACCCCCACAGGACTACCCGCAGCACCAGGTAGCAACCAAGTTGATCTAGCGATGATGCATGATCGTAGACATGCATGGAATGCAGATTTTTCACGTCAATTTACTGACCTTAATGTTGATTTAGGTATCTCACGAAGTATCGAACACGACTACATGTCCAATGGATGGGCTGTTAATACGCTTTGGGATTTCAATCAAAAAAATACAACTCTACTACTAGGCACCTCAGGTTCTGACGATACTGCTAAGGTCTTCTTCAAAACAGCTTGGCTAAGAAAGGTCTCAAACGATGTGATTGTTGGAGTAACTCAACTCATCGATCCTCAAACAAGCTTCACAGCAAATATTACGTGGAGTCGTGAAACAGGCTTTCTAAATGATCAATATAAAGTGGTGCAGTTAGATGTTCAGTTACTTCCAGGTGTATACGTACCACTCGAATATTCTGAAAGTAGACCAAATGAAAAAACCAAGGGAGACCTTTATTTGTCTTTGCATCATGCTATCTTAAAATTTAAGGGAGCAGCAGAAATCAACTACCGTTTATATCACGATTCCTTTAACATAACCTCAAATACCCTTGAGATGCTTTGGTTTCAAAAAGTAGGCGATAAACTAATCCTTAGACCTAACTTTAGATTCTATAATCAAACCGCAGCCTCTTTCTATCATTATCAAATGGATGGTGTAGGTATTACACCTACTCGTATTCCAAATCCTAACGGTCCTTTCTATTCTTCAGATGCACGTCTATCTGCTTTAAACTCCTACGATTTCGGTTTCAAAGTAGTCTATAATGCAACGGACCATCTTCAACTCTATACGAGTATCGATGGTTATAAGCAGCGAGGCACTGACAACGTAACTTCACAAAGCGCATACTACCGCGCAAGAACAGTAACCTTAGGCAGTAAGATTACCTGGTAATTTAAGATGGCCATAGTTGCTCAAACAATTCGCAAAGAGGTTTCTGAAGTAACGCACTCAAGTGCAGCGTTGCCTCTGCGCAAAGTAGCTTTCCACGCACTGGGGACTCCGTGTGAAATACAGTACGCAGCACCAAGTGATGAGGCCCAAGCAAAAACCTTTGAGAAACAAGCAGTGCAGTGGGTTCAATCTTTCGAATCAAAATACTCTCGTTTTAAACCTGAGAGCTTACTGAGTAAAATTAACCAGGCAGCTGGAGTTAGTTGGGTAGATATAGATCCTGAAATGGAGCTTATGCTTAAGCTCTGCGACTCATTACATTTTACAACACAGGGTATTTTAGATCCCACGACACTACCCTTAATCAAACTGTGGAACTGGAAATCTGAAACACCTACGATCCCTTCTAAGGCAAATATAGCGGAAGCATTAGCGAAGGTGGGTTGGAATAAAGTAAAAAGATCTCCAGGTAAGATAATGCTACCTGAAGTTGGTATGGCTTTAGATTTTGGCGGTTTCGGAAAAGAGTATGCAGTAGATCAGGTTGCTCAAATAGCACTCCAAAATGGTATCACTAATGCCTTAATAGACTTTGGTCACGACATACGTACTCTTGGAATACCTCCAGGAAGACCTGCCTGGCATATCGGACTAGAGAATCCCTCAAAGCCAGGAAGCCATTCCTCAAGTCTAGGAATCCAAGGCAGTAAAGGAATAGCTTCTTCGGGGGATTACATACGTAACTTTACCCACCAAGGTAAACGCTACGGCCATATTATAGATCCCCGAACAGGATGGCCAGTAGCACATGGTTGCATGCAATCAACAGTTATTGCATCGAGCTGTCTTATGGCAGGTGCTTTATCGACAACTTCTTTTATTCTAGGAATTCCTAAGGGAATAGACTTTATACAATCCTTCCCTGGAGCCGAAGGCCTTCTGTTGACTGAAAATTCTCGGGCTCAAACACGCGCTTTCTTTACCCACCTTGCCTCCTAATATGCGTTATTCATTCATTAAAATAATCCTAAGTTTAAGTCTGTGCACTTGTTTAACAGGCCTACTGCATGCAGATACGCATGTTGGTGATAAATTTCCATCTCTGAGTGCTTCTCTCCCAAGCCCGCTACCTGAAATTAATAATAAAGTTGTACTCGTTGATTTCTGGGCCTCGTGGTGCGCTCCCTGCAAAGCTTCGTTCCCTGCATATAATCAAATTCAAAAAGACTACGCATCAGAAGGCTTTGTCTTAATTGCAGTCAGTGTAGATACAGTCGCCTCAGCCTATTCTAACTTTTTAAGTAAATCACCTCCCGGATTTTTTACAGTTAGAGACGTAAATCAGTCACTTGTTAAACAAGTAAATGTACCTATGATGCCGACCAGTTATCTTATTGGGAAAAATGGCCTTGTAAGATTTATACACAAAGGATTTCACAGTTCAAAAACAGAGCCTGAACTAAGAAGTGAAATTACTGCACTCCTTGTTGAAAAAAATTAATTCCTAAAAAAGTCATGAAAAAAACATTTCTAATCGCACTTTGTCTTTGTGCAGTGACTAGCCTATTTACAGGGTGCGCTAACTTTCAAACTGTTAGAGTACAGCCCTGGGAAAGAGGCACCTTAGCAGATTACACAATGAGTCCAGATCGTGACCCTTTGGGTAATCAACTAGCTGAACACATTTACTTTTCTCGTGAAGCAGCAACTGGAGGCGCAGGTGTAGGAGGCGCAGGCTGCGGCTGTAATTAAGGAATACCCTTTGTAATTTCGACTGAAGAAATCTTCATCGAAGCGTTTAAGACCGAAGGATTGGCTTTATCCGCCATCACTTGGAATTGCTCAATTCCAATGTAAGGATTCCGAAGCTGGACTGCAGATACAAAGCTTACCAAGGACTCAAACGAAACTTTGGTCACCGTAAACTGCACCGGATGCACCGCAAATTGCTCTACACTTAAATCCTGAAGTCCATTAATATTAGGATTATTAAGGCCCGAAGCTGATGCAATATTTTGGAGCGCAGCAATGAGCCGAGTAGCATCAAGAGTCTCATCTGATCTAAAGCCTGCAGCTGCTTTTTCAGCCTGCTTTTGTACTGATGCGCGACTCGCTATCCACCTAGCCTGATCGGCAAGAGACTTAGTGGTGTGCGACTGCTCTGACATAAAGATAGCTGAACGCCCCAAGAAGCTTGAAAGCCAATAAGCTACGCCAATTAAAAGCAGGACTAAAAGCAGCAATTTCTCTCTAAGTGCCCGCGTGAGAAACAAACCTTTGAGTGTTCTAATCATGGCGTAGGTGCGTTGGGTTTAAGAGCATTAGGAATAAACATAACAACTAAAGTGAAGGTAGTTATGTTATTACGACTTTGTGTATTTTTAATCACAACACTTTGACATGAAGGAAGACCTCGTAAGTCATTTTCGTAACTTTTAATTTCACCTGCATTAGGTGTCTGCGCTTCAATAGTCACACCATATAGGCCATTGGTTGCAACCGATGAGAAATAAATAGAATACGCTTTTTTCTTAGGCGAGATAGCTTGCACCATTTCTATTGGTAAAAGCCTTCGTGTAGAAAGATCATTAATTCGATTAGCAATCTCCTGGCGATTCATTATCTCGGCTACAACGGGAGCCTGAATATTGAGCTTAATGCGACGAGTATTTTGCCAAAACCCTCCTGCAATAAGCGCCAATTCAAAGAGGGCTAAAAGACCAAAGCAAGCGACCGATCCAACAACAACATTCCAGAGGATGCGATCTCTTGCTTTCCCTTTTTGAATGGCTGCAAGTTCAGCTTTATCTCTAACGTCTGCATGTTTTAACAAATCTACACTAAGACATGCATTAAGTTCTTCTGAAGAATAATTAATCTCCCCTTCTGTATTTCCCCAGCTAGCACTTGGTGCAGTCACCACATCAACTACTTTGAGACTTTCAAATTTTCGTAATAGCTCTGTTCTAATCACCGATCTTTGCTCGTCAGTTGCATCAACTGCTATAGCTTGAAATTGAACCTTTGTAGGGACTACTTGCGTTCCCCAATGCATTGCAGTGATTCCTTCAGGTGAAGTTAATAGTACAGTTGTTGCAGGCTCAACTTTAGCACCTGCTAATGCAATAAATGAGGGACATACGAAGTCTGTCTCTGCCCATGTTAGCGCTTGTTCTGCAGTAAAGCGCCTACGATAAGAGGCATAAACTAATGCATGAGAAGCACCTGGCAGCCAAAAATGCCCGTAATATAAATTGATAAGCGGAAACGGCGAAGTTGCCTCAAGCGCAAGTTCTACTTGTGAAGCCACCTGGTCTAAATGAGAAACCCCCTCAGAACCCTCACCATCAAGATTGACTGCGATGCTACGCACAAAAAACAGTCCATCAGGTAATAGCACAGTTCTAGGAGGCGGTGGTCCAGCGCGAAGAATTTCAAGGGGAGATGCACACATCAGCTATAAAATAGGTTAAATCGAAGTGGGAGGCGGTGGGGGTGGAGGTGGAGGCGTCAGAATCGCATCATTTTCTAGAATTTCCAAGATCGTAAAAGGAAACATGATATTTGAATTAGTCGTGGCTGTGCCAGTCTGACTTGCCGTAGGAGTCGACGAAGATGCCCTAGAGGTAGATGTTTTACCTCCTGAAAGACCAGTATTTGTTGAGGTTTCACCACTTGTATCGCTAGACGTACCATTACGCACATCAGTTGCGGTAGTAACTACAGTTGTTGCCCCATTTTTAGGGGCTACAACGGCCGATAGGTGATATAATGAAGTTCCCTCATGAACGGTGATTAGGATCTTAAGAGCTGAAATAGTAGTAGTGAACTGGTGGGGTTGACCTATTTGACCTGAAACACTGCGAATGGCGGTCTCGTTCTTGAACCACTGAACACCTAAGGGTGTAGTAACCTTATAATCACCTGTGCCCGACATGTAATTAGACAAGTTCTGGATAGTGTTTACATCGAATTGACCTAACCCAGTCAGGACGTCGTTATTGAGCGCATTAATATTGGGCTGTTTATAATTATATAACGAAAAATCGTTTACAAACTGCCACCAGTAGGAGTTAGGCTGACCGTTCTCATCAAAAAGGATATCTTTTGCGAAATCCATTGCAGCGAGTTCGTTGTAGGATCTAAGCGACCTAAGCGGTGCATTATACGGCAAGGTCATCTGTTCGTAATCTGGGCTTAGTCCCATTTGAGGCACATAATTTTTCTTACTCCACGAAAGAATCGCATCGGTTAATTGCTCGGCATTATCTTGAGTCATACCCCAAGCTAAAAACATCTGATTAAGCTCAGTTTGCTTAGTATTAATAAGTGAAATTTTTCCACTTTCATCCTGAAAAGTTACGTCTATTTTATTACCGTCAACAGGTGCCCAATTTGACCATCCAATTGGATCCCCCCAGCCTTCATTAGAGGAATGCAGTGCATTATTTTGCGCTAAATAAAAATCCTGTAACACAGCTAATGTTACATTGAGTGCAGAGTAAGCATCGAGCCTCAACCGATCTGCTGTCCTGCGGTGCGTCTCTACAATTAAGTCATTACTTGCCTTATCAAGAAACGCAACAAGAGCTGTAGCTGTGAAAATAAGCGTAACTAAAACGATTATTAAAATCGATCCCTGCTTAGTTTTCTTAGAACTCAAAGAGATGCGCTCCATATTACGGATTAGGCACTCCTTGATATGATAGCGGTATGGTTACCGTTGTCTGGCGTATTAATTTTCCGTAACTAAAAGTAAACTGAAGCCTCTGCGGTGCTACAGGGTTTCCACTGGCATCATTCTGATATTGAGTCGTATTAGTCCACCGCTTGAACGTAGAATCAAAATAGTCATAGCTCATCGCAGAAACATACGGGGTGAGTAAAACCTCACGCGGTTGATTTGTACCAAAGGTCGTTTCTAAACGCGACTGCCACAAAAGAAAGAGACCTTCATGTTCACGAAACTGCAATGAACAAACCACTTCAGGAAGTGCCCGATCAGGCCAATTTAATATCCTACAGCCCGCAGGTAAATCGAAGGTAATGTAATAGCCAGGAATTCCGTTAGCTGGACTTATTTGTACGGGCGCAATGGGAGTAGCATTCGCACGTGCATTAGGAGGAAGTGTCGCAGTTTGAAATGTATCAGAAATAAAGCGAGTAACGGCATTAACGTGTTGATCAAAAAGCCTGACATCCGAATTTCTTCCCCACAGCTCACCCATTGAGAAAATAAACGTGTTGAGGCCAACCAGTAACATCCCAACAAGCACTAACGAGATAAGAATTTCAATTAATGTAAAACCACCTTCTTTGGCTTTCTGACTAGATAAAGTAATAGATCGATCAGTTTTCATTGCTGAATCGTCCCTTGCATTTGTCCGATGCGTGTTGCTGCAGCCTGACGCAGCGTAGTCTGTTCAGTAGGATCTGACCATGTAGGTCTTAGAAGAGTGAAATTCTGAATTACTGTTTTAGTAGGTGTAGAAATATCCGTTGTCGATATCACACAAGTTAGAGTCACATTAAATAAATCTGCTGTTCCTGCCGACTCAATCGCCGCATTCCATTTTATGTGCGCTACAGCTTTATTTGGATCGATCTGAAGCGTATCAAACTCATCGCCATTTTGAGCAGTAGTAAGATCGGGTTGCGTCATTAACTGCTGGCGCACTAAAGCAATGTCTTGCAGATATTCAGTACCGCGACCCACTGCAACATAGCTATTTAAGAGATTTAGATACGCAGAGCCTAAAACAACTGCCCCTAACGAAAAAATAAGTAATGCAACAAGTACTTCAAGAAGTGTGAAGGCCCGTGTTTTAGCTACATTTTTGAAAGACGCTTTCATACTAAAACCCAGCGTTAGGCGGACGGTTAAGAACGCGAGCACACGTCCAAGGATCAATACCTTGAATATGCGCACCACCCCTAGTTCTTACTTGGACCTGGAAGGGAATGCAGGTACCATCGCTATAAAAGGTAACGTAAGGCATGCCTCCAGATTGAACAAGTGCCCCTCCAATAAGCATGGACGAGGAAGATGTTTGCGTAGAAATAAAATCAATTCCGAGATCATCTCCTCCACTTTTAACCTGAAGTGTTTTTGAATTAATTCCGTCAGTAATGACAAAGGTCTTGGTTTTAGCATCGAATGATAGCCTCTCAGACTTTCCGTATTCAAGTGCCGCTTTACGCGCCGCTTGAGTAGCCTCCCAAAACACGTCATCGGGTGTACTTGGTTTTCCGGCGAGTAAGTGGGTTGAAAAACCGATGATGGCTGCGGACAATAAACCGACCACGGCAAGCGCCATGAGTATTTCAAGCAGGGTAAAACCCCTCTGGGAATTGTCCGAGAAAGGACTCTGCGATATCAAGACTCTGTCATCCTTCACTCGTTATTCCTCACGCGGCTTACCAATTG